>OFDC01000061.1_pt1 | contig 136611 bp, 99 predicted proteins | sample 1520941 | NCBI WGS metagenome assembly OFDC01 (sample SAMEA94258168, study PRJEB24077) | hot springs metagenome | biome: Aquatic biome; feature: Water | place: India | collected 2012-12-06 | depth 5 m
GAATGCCCAAGATGAGCGACACCATGACAGAAGGTGTAATTGCGGCATGGAACAAGAAAGTTGGTGACGTTGTAAAATCAGGTGATATTTTGGCAGAAGTCGAAACCGATAAGGCTACTATGGATATGGAGTCGTATTACGACGGAACGCTACTTTATATAGGTGTTGAAAAAGGCCAAGCCGTTCCAGTAGATGCTATCATGGCTGTAATTGGTAAACCAGGAGAAGATTTTCAAAGTTTATTGAGTGGAACCCCAGCAGCACCCGTTGCAGAGCCTGCACCAGTAGCCGAAGCTACCACTCCTGTAGCTGCCGCACCAGCAGTTGATACGTCTAATATCAAAGCAAAAGTTGTTACGATGCCACTTTTGAGTGATACCATGACTGAAGGTGTGATTCATACTTGGTTGAAAAAAGTAGGTGATAAAGTAAAATCAGGTGATATTTTAGCAGAAATCGAAACCGATAAGGCTACCATGGAACTTGAAGCTTACGAAGATGGAACTTTATTATATATTGGTGTAGAAGCTGGTAAAGCAGCTAAAGTGAATGCTGTTATTGCAGTTATTGGCGAAGAAGGTGCAAATTACCAAGCACTACTTGGTGCCGCACCAGTTGCAGCAGCTCCCGCAGAAGCTCCGAAAGCCACTGCCCCTGCACCTGTGGCAGCTCCAACAGCAGCACCTGTTCAGTCGGCATCAAATAGTAATGGACGAATTTTAGCTTCTCCACTCGCTAAAAAATTAGCCGAAGAAAAAGGTATCAAATTAGCTGAAGTAAGCGGTTCTGGAGAAGGTGGTAGAATTGTAAAATCTGATGTTGACAATTTCACACCGAAAGCTCCAGAAGCAAAAGCAGCAGCAGCTCCAGTAGCAGTTGCCTCAGGTGTTGAAAGCTATGAAGAAATTGGCTTGACGCAAATGCGTAAAGCAATTGCACGTAGCTTGGCAGAATCACAATCTACTGCGGTTGATTTCCAATTAACCATGGAAATCTGTATGGACAAAGCCATTCAGGCTCGTGAAGTAATGAATCAGGCATCTCCTGTTAAGATTTCTTTCAATGATATGGTGTTAAAAGCGTGTGGTGTAGCCCTAAAGAAACATCCAAACGTAAACTCTTCGTGGAGAGAAGACCACATCAGACGCAACGCTCACGTACATATTGGCATGGCAGTAGCCATTGCTGAAGGCTTGGTTGTTCCAGTAATCAGATTTGCTGATACACTCCCACTCTCAGTTTTAGCAGCAACAACAAAAGATTTAGGTGGAAAAGCTAAAAACGGCAAACTTCAACCTAAAGATTGGGAAGGAAATACATTTACAGTAAGTAATTTAGGAATGTTTGGCATCGAGTCATTTACTTCGATTATCAATAATCCTAAAAACGAGTCTTGTATCCTTTCGGTTGGTGGAATCAAAGAAATTGTGGCTGTTAAAAACGGTCAGTTCTACGCAACAAGTGTAATGAAAGTTACACTCACTTGTGACCACCGAGTAGTTGACGGTGCAACGGGTGCGGCGTTCTTGGTTACCTTGAAAGAATTGCTCGAAGAGCCTTATAAATTATTGGTCTAAACTCCCGAAAAGGGTCTGAAATAATAATGAAAAAGATAAATCCTCCGTATAGTTGGCTAACAATCTCTCTATGGGGGATTTGTTTTATATGTCATTTTAAAACTTTCGCACAAGCAAAAGAAACACCAAAACAACGAATTGCGGCTTTTTATAAGTGGTATGGAAAAACAGATGCTATTCCTTTTGAAGGAGATTGCTATGAGGCAGACGGTATAGATATTACAAAAATTGACACAAAATGTGTTCAAAAATACATCAAGTCGATTGAAACAACAGGCTTATTTTCAAGCCTGTACATAAAAGGTTTACAACAAGAATTTGTGTCTAAACAATCTGAAATCAAAAAGAAAGGCTTTGCAGATGGAATTGACTATGATAGATATACATTGTCACAAGACCCTCCAACTGAAAAAGATCTGCTGCTTGCCTTAAATAAGACCTCAACATCAGCCATTAATGGAAATAAAGCTAAAGTTGTTGTAAATTTAAAAAAACCATATAAAGTTACGTACATCTATTCTTTAGATTTAGAGAATAATGTTTGGAAATTATCAAAAATTGAATTGAAATAATTAGATGCAAAAAATACACGCAACCACCGTTTTGGGGGTAATTCATAACGGTAAAGTAGCTCTCGGTGCTGACGGACAAGCCACAATGGGCAATACCGTGGCCAAAAGCAATGTTAGAAAAGTTAGAAAACTGTATGGTGGTAAAATACTTGCAGGATTTGCCGGATCAACGGCCGACGCTTTTACATTGATTGAGCGATTTGAAGAAAAACTCAATGCTTTTGGTGGAAATATGAAACGTGCAGCCATAGAGTTAGCAAAAGATTGGAGAACTGACCGTTTTTTGAGAAAATTGGAGGCTATGTTGATTGTAGCTAATGAAGCAGAAATGCTCATTATTTCAGGAACAGGTGATGTACTTGAACCTGACAATCAGATTGCGTCAATTGGCTCTGGTAGTATGTACGCCCAATCGGCAGCGATCGCTTTGAAACGACATGCGGAAAACCTTACTGCTGAGCAAATGGTACAAGAAAGCCTAAATATAGCAGCAGATATTTGTATCTACACCAATCATAACATTATTATTGAAACGCTTTAGATACACTATCAAAAAAGACGAATCTCTAAGGTTCGTCTTTTTATTTTAATGCTATCGCAATCAACTCTTCATATTTTTCATAAATATAATCTTCCTTCTCATAGAATCTATCTGAAAGTACGAGAAGCACGGAGTTTTCAGAAAAATCATACATTGTATGCCAATCTCTTGGTTCAAGTAATAAGCATTGATTAGGTGAATCAAGAATAAAAGTTTCTTCTTTTTCTCCATTATGCACATAAACTTCACAAGAGCCACTCACGCAAGTCAGAGCATTGTATGCTAACTTATGTCGATGACCTCCTCGTTCTTGCTTGTGGGCATTATAGATATAAAATATACGCTTAATTCCCTTCTTTAGTACTTTTTCAAATACCGTTAAACTTCCCTTCTCTGACAAATATGTTTGGAGCTCCAATAACTTGGCCATGCAACTTTTCTAAAATAATTTTAAAAATTTAAATAAGATTCTACTCAAAACCGTCTATTCTTTCAAAATTAACAACCTCAACGAATAGAAATATTGCTTAACAAACATTCAATCACAGCCACACGGAAATTTAATATTTTTCCCTTTTTCAGCATTTGTATATCTAAACCATTCTTTTGGTTTTGGAATAAATACAACTTTTCCCGCCCCTGGAAAATATGTTGAATTGGTCGGTTGCCCGATTGCTGATACAATTTGCCGATACATTTCGGTTGGAATTAAATCTACACAAACATTGATACCAGCAAAATCATTGTATTGAAAATATTTCACAAAGTGCTTCAATTGCTGCTCATCAAACGAGTTGATAATTTTTGTCGCTTTTTTCCATCCCTCTATGTATGAATCATTATCTGGTTTTGCCCAATTTCCAACTCCAACACCAACAAATCCTTTTACCGCTGACTCATGTACATGGCTATAATAACCACCTATTACTTTTTTACCATGAAAACGACTAAGAGCATAGACATTACAAGTTTTCTGAAAAATCGGACATAGATTTTCTCTCAACCCTGTGCCGTCTCCTCCCACAATACAAAATGGAAAATCCATAACCGCTTCACCTTTTTGTTTCTTTAAATTTTCAACATATCCAAAAAAGTTTTTGTCAAACTCGTAAGGCTTTCGCTCAAATCGGAAACTATACACTACTGACAGTTCGAGCACAAAAAAGGTTGTAAAGAGAAGTATAAAAACTTTTTTAAAAGGTATTTTTTTCAAATCTGTTGGCAGAAAAAAACACGAAAAAATGACGGGTAAAAGCGAAGTAAACCTTGATGGAACACGATTATAAGCTCCCCAAGGAAAAATCTTCAATGTTGGAATTTTGTTCGGATGATAAAAAGTAGAAATTACCAAAAGTATCAATAAAGGTAAGAATACCATCCAAAATTGTTTTCGATTGCCCAAAAAACCAATAATTCCTAAGCCAAGACAGAACCAGCCTGGGCTTCCCGAACCCATTCCTTCGGGCATATCTTTCAAAATTTCGCTATACGGATTATAAATTGTGTTAATTTTAGGGAAATAAGGAAGAAACATTCTCAGAGGGTGACTCCAAAAATGCGGTGCGTTGGCGTTATCAAGGTGAAATGATTTTGCTTCAAAATAAATCTGAAAAACGAGCGGCAGATAAAAATATATAATCAACAGAATAGGAAAACTCAACAACAAATACAATTGTGGTGAAGTTTTAAGGTCATTGGACCAACGTTGAAAATATATTTTCAATTGATTTTCTCCCTTAAAAACTCTTTTCAATATTACAATAAAAACACAGATAAGGCTGATAACGAAGCTATTGAGTGCAAATCCACAGATATACCCTAAATTCATTCCGAGTGTAGCCAGCAAAACAAATGCTTTCAAGAAAACCCACTTTAAAGAAATATTTTCTCTTCTGATAATTCTTTTAACCAAAATAAAATCAGTAAAAAGACTTAAAATAGCCCAGTGAATGGTACTATGGTTGTAATGATGCGGGTATTTATTGAGTGCATAAAAGTTGAAAAAAGTTACTACAAAGCCAACAAAAAAGGCTTTATTTTGTCCAAAATCTTTTTTTACGATAAGATAAGTACCTACAAATGAGATAATTAAACTAAGAATATAATAGTAGTTTAGCCAAGCACCATGACCAAAATTAGTATAAAAAAGTGCAAACCAATAATTACTTTCGAGCGACCAATCAGAAAAAACCTGGGTTGTGCCGAATGGATAAAAAGTTTGATTATGATTAAATACTAAACTCGGAAAAGGCTTAAAACTTAGATGTTGCGATAAATAGTAACCGACATATTCCCATTCGTCCACATCACCACCGCCCGAAAGAGGCATTGAGAAATTTCTTATAAAAAAAATGCCATATAAAATTGGTAAAAATATAGCAATAGCTACAAATAGCAAGTTTTTGTTTTTTTGGGTCATCAATCTATGCTTTATAATAATTTAGCTGCGGCTTCATCGATCCACACAAATGAATTTTTGTGCAATTTGAATACAGTTGAGGGTAATTCTACACTTGGCTCTTGGTCGATTGTTTGTTTCAAAACCTCAGCTTTACGCTCGCCAGTTGCAATCAAAATTGCCATTTTAGCTTCCAATAGGTGTTTCAAACCAATCGTAATCCCCTGTGTAAGTGGTGTATTTTCTTTAAAATATTTCTGACCGATTTGAATCGTCACATCGGCCAGTTCAGAAACATGACAATAATTTTCAAAACTATATCCAGGTTCGTTTAGACCAATATGTCCGTTCACTCCTACACCAACAATTATCAAATCCGCCCCTCCTTTACTGAATAGTAATTCATCAACTCGTTTACATTCAGATGGAAGATTGTCGGTCATTGAATCAAAAAACGTATATTGATTTGAGTTTATATTAAGTGGTTTTAGTAAATTTTCTTCAACAATATATCGACAACTGCCTTCACTGGTGGCAGGTATACCAACCCATTCGTCAAGACCAATGATGGTTACTTGCTCAAAATCAGAAGGCTGAGCTAATTCAACTATTTTTTTATAGGTCAAAACTGGTGTATCGCCCGAAGTTAAAATCAATGTAGCAGTAGGTTTGTTTTTTACTAAATTAATGATAAACTTGGCTGTATGAATAGCGAGTTGCTCTGGGTTTTGAAAAGATTGTATTTGCATTTATGAAAATTAATAGATTTCTAAGTTTTCAAAGCTATGATTAAATATTTGTTTTTGCAATTTTATTTCATCTCACAAATACCGTATCCTCAATAATTTACTTTTGTTATTGTAATCACAAATTTCTGACTTAATTTTCTGCTCATCAGATAGTTATGACACTACACTAACCTAAAAAATCGATGAAAATATTATATTTATTCATTTTTTTGCTATGCTTTACCAACAACTCGAAAGCCCAAGTGCCTACTACTTTCGACTCACTGGAAACATATTTAAAAACAAAACCCAAAGATACACTATACATTTGGGCATTACGGCCTTATACTTTGAAAGTGATTTATGAAAAAGCTAACTATAAAATGGCGGATTCGCTAAATAAAGTAGTGTTGTCACTTTCTGAAAAGCTGAATTACGGACGAGGCTATTATTTTCATTATTCATTAAAAGGAATTATTCATAATCAAAAATCTGAGTATAAACTTGAACTTGCCAATTATGAAAAATGCTTGAAAATGGTTGTGAAACATAAACTCAATCTTTATTTAAAGGAAGCTTCACTTGCCAATATTGCATTAGCTCACAGAAATCTTGGTAATAAAGATAAAGCAATGGAATGGGCTTTGAAGGCCATTGAATTACAGGAAAAAAACAATTTTCCGATAAAGTTTTTAGATGCGGGGCCTTACGGGTTAGTTTCTGGAGTTTTAAAAGCCTATAAAAAACCGCAAGAAGCATTAAAATATACACAAAAAGCCTTAGAAATAGCTACTAAAAAAGCCGATGAGCAGAGTATGGGTATCCAAGAAAATAAATTGGGAAATCTGTACGATGATATGGGCAAAGAAAAAGATGCTCTTGCTCATTATCTTAAAGGGCTTGTCCATGCAAAAAAGGCTAATTATTTATTGTTGCAAACTGATTTACTTTCAAATGTTGGGCGGACTTACGCAAATCTTGGAGAACCTAAAAAAGGAGAACCTTATTTAATAGAAAACGAAAAACTTTGCCGACAATTGGAGTCTCCAGTTGGGCTTCAATCTGCTACTGTAATTTTAGGTGAGTATTATATGGAACAAAAAAACTATCCTAAAGCCGAAAAATATTTGGTAGAAGCTTATCAGCTAAATGCAAAAGTTGAAGATTTGGCAGACAAAGAATATAGTACCAACATTTTGGCTGAGTTTTATGCAAAGATTAATAATCATAAAAGAGCATTTGAGTTACTGCAAGAATACAATGCTTTGAAAGATTCAAGTGCAAAAATTGAGTCGGAAGAGCTATCAAGAGATTTATTGGCAAAATACGAAACCGAACAAAAAGAAACCCAAATTAAACTTTTAAACGAGGAAAGTCAATTAGCTAATTTTCAGAAAAACGCCTTTTTAATTGGTGGATTATTAACTATCCTTTTAGCCGTATTTATTATTTTTTCGATTCAAAATAGCAATAAACTCAAAAGATTTGAAGAACAACAGAGTTTAAGAAACCGAATAGCTGCCGACCTCCACGATGAAATTGGTAGTACCTTGAGTAGTATTTCAATATTATCAGAAATAGTATCAATGCAGCAAAAAAAAGGTGAATATAAGCCTGAAATTATGGCACAAGTAAGCCTTGATGCCCGTGAGGTAATTGACAAAATGGATGATATTATTTGGACCATAAATCCTGCAAATGATCATTTCAATAACCTCGAAACTCGTATAAAATCGTTTGCTATTCCGCTTTTTGAATCAAAAGATATTGAGTTTAAATTTAATTTTTCGCCCGAACTCGTAACTATTAAAATTGATATGAGCAAACGCCGTGATATATACCTGATTCTGAAAGAAGCTATCAACAATCTGGTTAAATATAGTCATTGTAAAAATGCTCAAATTGAGGTGTTTCTTGAAAATTCAAAAATCAATTTCAAAATTAGTGATGATGGTAAAGGTTTTGATATCAGTGCTGAATCTGTAAGAAATGGACTAAAAAACATGAAAATGCGAGCAAATAAAATCGGCGGAAATTTAGAAGTGAAAAGTACTATTGGAACCGGGACAGAAGTAATTTTGAGGGTTATGATTTGAATACCATTAAACCATAATAAATGAAGATTTCAAAAACATTCCTTATATTTTGTCATTTATTGCTTATCCAGCACTATTGTTTTGCAATAAATGAAGCTGATTCTTTGGCCATTTTATTACAAAAAATGCCCAAAGACACTAATTATGTGAGAGCAGCCGAGCAATATGCTTGGAAATTGCTGCATTACTTAGACAACGAAAAAAAAGCCGAAACACTATTGCGAGAAACTGAAAAGTTGGCTATCAAACTAAATGATTATAGAGGAATTGCACGCCTAAATTGTTATCTTGCATATTTATACATGAGGAATGAGAAGACCGATAATACACTAAAATTCCTCCAAAAAGCTGAATTTTTAGTAGATAAATACAAACTTTCGCCCATTGAAAGACAATACGTATATGCTGGATATGGTATATATTATGAATACATCAATAAATACGATAAAGCAATCTATTACTTTTCTCAAGCCATTGAAATTACCGAAAAACACAACCTAAATGAATTTATTTTACAATCTTATATTTCGATGTCAAGAATGTATATTACCATTGATATGAAGAAATATCATGTATATATCAAAAAACTGATTCCTTTAATAAACAAAGAAAAAATACAATCTCTCCGTTATCTCGCCGAATTGGCCTTAACCGACTACTATGTATATACCAACGATTATAAAAAAGCATATCAACATGCCAATCAATCGCTTTATATTTCAAAAAAATATTGTAGGCCAGTATCTGTTATTCCAAGTTGGCTGGCCATAAGTAGTGTACATTTAAAACTTAATCAACTTGATAGTGCTTATTATTTTATAAATCAGTCAATTATTATGGCTGAAAAGTTGAATAACGACCTTAGAAAAGCTGATGGATATTCAAGTATGGCAATGCTTTATGAATACAAAAAACAATATAAACTGGCTGAGCAATATACACTAAAAACACTCGAAATAGACAAAAAAAAGAATTATGGGTTTGGGATAAAAATTGATTATGACAAATTGGCTGACCTAAATGTTATTATGGGTGATTATAAAAAAGCTTATGATTTTAGACTAAAATCCCACAAGTTAAACGACTCATTATTTTCTACAAATTTGGCACTGGATATAAGCAAACTTGAAAAAGAAAAACAAGAATCTAATTTAAAACTCCTGAAATTAGAAAATGAAACTTCGATTTTTCAACGAAATATGATTCTGATTGGTGGAATTATAAGTTTATTATTTGCCATAATAAGTATCGTCTTAATCATCAATAGAAATAAATACAAAAAATTAGAAGCCGAGCAAAGGCTAAGAAATCAGATTGCAGCCGATTTGCATGATGAAATTGGTAGCACATTGAGCAGTATTTCTATTTTATCAGAAATTGTGGCATTCCAACAAAAAAAGGGTGATTCAAAACTCGAAATTATGCAACAAGTCAGTAATGATGCTCGTGAGGTAATTGACAAAATGGATGATATTATCTGGACAATTAATCCCCAAAACGACTCTTTATACAATCTCGAAACTCGGCTAAAATCATATGCAATTCCGATATTTGAGTCGAAAGACATTGAGTTTAAAGTTGATTTTTCGGCAATCTCTGAAAATGTCAAGATTGATATTCGCAAACGTCGAGACATCTATTTGATTCTGAAAGAAGCAATTAATAATTTGATAAAATATAGCAGTAGTAAAAATGCTGTCATCGAAGCCAAATTAAATAATAAATCTATTGTTTTTGAAATAAAAGATAACGGTATAGGTTTCGACGCAAATGCCGAATCTCAAAGAAACGGACTCAAGAACATGAAAATGAGAGCCGATAAGATCGGAGCAACATTAAATATTTACAGCACAATTGGAAAAGGCACAAAAGTTATATTAAACGTTCCGCTATAAAACCATATATTTATCCGATTGATTTACTCACAAAAAAATATTCAATTTGCTACCAATAACAATTATGTCAGAAACCGTGATAAAAGTAGCATTATACGAAGATAACCATACGCTTCGCACAAGCCTCACACACTTGCTGCAAAGCTCAGAAGAATTCGATTTCTTGGGAGCGTACGAATCTCCTATCAATATTATTCAGAACTGTCAGAATGAAGGTATTCCTGACGTAATACTGATGGATGTTGATATGCCACAAATGAATGGAATTGAAGCCACTCAATTAATCAAAGAGCATTTTCCACAGGTAAATATCTTGATATTAACAGTTTTTGAAGACCGTGACAAGCTTTTTAGTGCCTTACAAGCGGGGGCGAGTGGATATTTACTAAAAAAATCAAAAATCATCGAAATCATTGAGGCAATTCATGAAATATATCATGGTGGCTCACCAATGACTCCCGCCATTGCTCGAAAGGTGTTGGAATATTTTGCACAACCTAAAGTGATAAAAAATGAAGAAAATAATCTTTCGGAGCGTGAACTTGACATCTTGAAATGTCTCGTCAATGGCGATTCTTACAAAATGATTGCTTCAAATTGCTACATCAGCATGGGAACCGTCCGAAGCCACATAAATAATATCTACAAAAAACTACACGTAAATTCTAAATCCGAAGCCGTTGTGAAGGCATTGAAAGATAAACTGGTTTGATAAAAACCATATATTTATCCGATTGACGAGCATTGAATGAATGCAGAAATTTGCATCATAACCAATCAAACTCGTTATATCCATGAAAAAGATTTTTATACTCTCAGTATTTGTTTTAAATTATGCACTTGGGCAATCAATTACTATTAGTCCTACTTCTGGTAATACTGGTAATATAAATATTTCCTCTACAACGGGTGGAATTGCAATTCCAAGAGTGACTGCTACCCAAAAGAGTGCAATTAGTAATCCCACTCAAGGACTATTGATTTACCAAACAGATAGTCCATCTGGTTTTTGGGTGAACAGAAGTGGTATTCCATCCATTCCAAATTGGTCTTTACTCACTGAGGGCGAAAACCTATGGTCAAGAAATATTGTAAATACTAATAATATATCACCAACTAATACTGGTAATATAGGTATCGGGACATCCGTACCTACTGAAAAACTCACAGTTCAAACTGCTTCAAACTCATACGGTATCTCTCACACCGATGGTACAAATACAATCTCCACTTATGTAGGGGGCAATGCTGGCTGGTTAGGTACTAAAACCTTAGCTCCACTTTACTTTTACACCAATGGGGGTAGTACTCAAATGACCCTCACAACATCGGGGAATCTTGGGGTAGGCACAAGTACTCCATCAAGCCGACTTGCCATCCAAACTCCCGCCAATCGAGCTGGTTTTACACACACCAATGGAACTATTGATTTGGCTACTTTTACCACCACAACTGTTGGAGGGATTGGTACAACAACTAACCATCCACTCACTCTATTTACCAATAACAGTACTGGCTCACCTGCCATAACAGTGGCTACTGACGGAAATGTCGGAATTGGAAATTCGAACCCAAACGCACCTCTAAGTTTTGCTTTAGGAGCTACTCCCAAAATATCGTTAAATGGTACTACTGACAAAGGAATTGGTATTAGTAATAGTGGTGATGTTAATTTTTATTCAAATAGCAGCTTTATGTTTGGGTCAGGCACAAATAGTAGCTTTAACAAAGCCGTTGAAATTAGTAGTTCAGGGCTATTAGGTATCAATTTGGGAGCGATCTCGCCGAGTGGTAGAGTAGATATGGGTAGTACAGATGGGAATAACTTGGTATTGAGAAATCTGAATAGCCTTGTTAGTTCAAATAATAACAATATGTACTTTAAAAATGGAAATTATTGGACAGGACGAATCAGTGCAATGGGTACATCAACCACCGAGGCTAATTTATCATTTTTTACGGGTGCAAGTACTTCTTTTTCGGGTTTAACAGAAAGAATGACTATTTTAAATAATGGTAATGTTGGGATAGGAACAACTAATCCAACCAGCAAATTCCAAGTAATTGGAAATGCTGCTGTAAACGGAATCACGACACTAAATGGGAATACAACTGTAAATGGAACAACGGCACTAAATGGGAGTACTACAATAAACGCAAATATGTCAGTAATTGGGAATACCAGTATGACAGGAAATTTACAGATTTCCAATGGATCTCAAGGAATCGGTAAAAGTTTAGTATCTGATGCCTCTGGAAATAGTTCATGGCGTAGCCCTGCTTATGGTGCGGTAAAGATAACAAGACCTGCCGGGGGATTTAGTAGCTATCTGACTAATGATTTTAGAGATGGCACTGCTTATCCGTTTAATAATACAATAGAAGATTTAGATGTAAGCAATAATTGGAATAACACAACGGGTATTTACACAGTGCCTGAGACAGGGGTTTACGAAATTTTAGGTGATGCTAATTTATACAGTGATACAGAAAATGACCAGCCTTATTGTTACAAGTCATTCAACTATCAAGTTCAGATTGTTAAAAATGGAACAGTAATTGAAAAATATATAGGTGGATACAAATATGATTGTGCTTCAAGCACAGTCTCGTATGATGCAGCAAAAATTATAAGCTTATTAAGTTTAACCGTTGGAGACCAAATTAGCTTTAATTTTACAACTCGTGACTACTACTCAAATTTATACGATGCTTCAAATCCAGCAACAATTTATGTGGCACGTCCTGTAGTTTTTTCAATTAAAAAACTCTAAGCATAACGTTTAGTTGTGAATGCAATGTAATTTAAGTTAGTATAATTTTGTGATTTTGCTCCCTTAGCATCGGGGCACTCTCCAAGTGTTGGGGGAGTAAAAACTTGTGCTAACTTAAATTCTGCGTTGTGAATATGATTTGATTTTATCGAAGAGGTTTTTCATAGTTAAAAATGTAAACTACACCAAAACCATATATTTATCCTATTGATGGGTCTTGAATATTGTCTCAACTTTGTAACTAAAAATCAAAGTCATGAAAAACTCTCCTTCACTCAAACATCTGAACCTTCTGAAAGATGCACGAAAACAGGTAATAAAATTAGTGGCCGATGTCAATTATACTGTTTTCCATCTCGGAGATGGAAAATCAGCTGTGATGTCGTACTCATTAAAAAACTACCAAAACTACCTCAATTATCCGTTTGTTAGAGTCAATAAGTCTTGCATAGTAAATCTCCGCTTTTTAGAAAATCTCTGCACTGAAAACAAAAGAATACAACTCAAAGATGGCTCCGTGATACAGATTTCACGGAGACGATTCGATGAGGTTTGTCGTAAAATTTCTAACATTTGATTAAATAAAAACTTTAAAAAAATGAAAAAAAACTTTATTCTCTTATTTTTTGTAGTGAATGTCGCTTTTGGGCAATCTCTTACATTATTACCTGGCAATACAGGTTTCATAGCTATTCCAACAGTAGCCTCTTTACCAACTGTAACCGCAGCTGATAAGGGAAAAATTGTTTTCTTAACGACTAATAATAAATTTTATTTCTGTGATGGCGGGGCATCATGGAAAGAATCCCTAACTAAAAATAGCATGGGATTATACTCAATTGATGATGATTCATTTTCAAATACAATTTTCAATGTTGAGAATACAAATACACTTACCCCTGGTGGCTCAACTGTTGCAATAAAAGGCACAGCAAATTCATTAATAGGTATTGGAATATTGGGGTCAAGTAATAGTGGTACGGCAGTTTCTGGAAATAGCACAAACGGCACCGCAGGAAGTTTTATTAGCACTAATAACTTAGCTCTTGCAACGAACGGAAAACTACGATTTGGTGGAAACGGAGTAGGAACAATCGCCTTAGGAAAAGTACTAAAAGCCATAAATTCAAATGGAGATACCCAATGGAGCGATGTACTAAGTTTTCCTTATTCTTTTTCAGGAAGTAGCCCTGTTTTTCCATTTGTTGCAAGTCTTTTTGAAATCACAAATACCGCCACACTGTCTGGTTCGACATCCATTACTGGTACTGTAACTGGTGGAGCTGCTGGATTAAAAGGGATTTACGGAAGAGCAACAAATAGTAGCCCCACCAGTAATAATTTTGGTGTTTTTGCATCAAATGAATCTACAAACGGGTTTGGAGTGGGTCTGTGGGCTGAGCATTTCGGAACAGGAACGGCAGGGGTTTTGAGTTGTAATAACGGTACAGCATTACAAACATACGGGAAGTTAAGGTTTGGTGGGAGTGGTGTCGGTACTATCGCTGCGGGGAAAGTTTTAAAGGCTAAATCTGCAAATGGTGATGCAGAATGGGATGATGTGTTAGGCTTTCCTTATTCTTTTTCAGGCAATAGCCCTGTTTTTCCATTTGTTGCAAGTCTTTTTGAAATCACAAATACCGCCACACTGTCTGGTTCGACATCCATTACTGGTACTGTAACTGGTGGAGCTGCTGGATTAAAAGGGATTTACGGAAGAGCAACAAATAGTAGCCCCACCAGTAATAATTTTGGTGTTTTTGCATCAAATGAATCTACAAACGGGTTTGGAGTGGGTCTGTGGGCTGAGCATTTCGGGACAGGTACGGCAGGGGTTTTGAGTTGTAACAACGGTACAGCATTACAAACATTTGGTGGCTTACGATTTGGTGGGAACGGAGTTGGCACTATCTCAGCTGGTAAGGTACTAAAAGCCATAAATTCAAATGGAGATGCACAGTGGAGCGATTTATTGAGTTTTCCTTATGCAGCTTCGGGAGGTGGTACTTTTCCTGTTGCTACTTTTCAGATTACAAATACTAATACTGCTTCGGGTTCAACAGCAATTAAAGGAATTGGTAGAGTCGGAGTTCATGGAGAAGCGACAGAAGTTACACCAACAATACCTAACTGGGGTATAAGAGCGTATAATCTTGCAACTAATTCTTTGGGTTACGGTATAGAAGCCACTCACAACGGAGGGGGTATCGGTGGTTGGTTTAGCTCCAATTCTGGAACTGCTGGATATTTTACTTCAACATCTGGAAATGCGATAATAACTGGTACGGGCAATGTCGGGATAGGAAATAGTACACCAAACGCCCCTCTACAATTCTCAAACGCACTCAACAACAGAAAATTAGTTATTTATGAAGCTGCCAACAACGCCCATCAATTCTATGGAATTGGCTTAAATTCAGGAGTTTTTAGGTATCAAGTTGATGGTACAAGTTCAAATCATATATTTTATGCTGCGGCTTCGGCAAGTGCTTCAAACGAATTAATGAGAATTACGGGGTTAGGAAGAGTAGGAATAGGAGTAGCTTCACCCGACCAAATTCTTGATGTGAATGGCAGAGCCAGAATCCGACATAGTGGAAGCACTGCGGGTGTCTGGATGAGCAATAGTACTAATAGTACAAATGGAGCAGACGGTGCTTTTTATGGTATGAAAACCGACACTGAAGCAGGTATTTGGATAGGAAACAACTGGCGTTTTTGGGTAAATAATAGTGGAAATGCCACATTCACAGGTACGGTTACTGCTTCTTGTGGAGTTTTAGCTTGTTCGGATTTTCGTTTTAAAACAAATATCAAGCCCATCGAAAATTCACTTGCAAGCATTATGAAAATCAATGGAGTTCGCTATGATTGGAAAAAAGAAGAATTTCCCGAAAGGAATTTTAACGATAAAAACCAACTCGGTTTCATTGCCCAAGAAATAGAAAAAGTCTTTCCTGAAATGGTTTTTACTGACGAAAAAGGCTACAAATCAGTTGATTATGGCCGATTAACTCCTGTTTTAGTAGAAGCGATAAAAGAGTTAAAAATGATGAATGATGAGCTGAAAAATAAGAATCAAAAAATTGAAGGCCGATTGGAAAGAATAGAAGCCGCACTTAATCACTAAAAACATATATTTATCCGATTGACTACTAATGACTGAATGATGACTTTGAAAATCTAATATAATCACAAGTCCATGAAAACAAACCTCCAAAAGAGTACCGCTACTTACCATAAATCCCTTATCATAATGCAATTACAAAAAAACAACATTCATGCTCAAAGTCATTTTTTCAGTATAAATTTCTTATCAACTTTGTATTCATAATCGTTTACTTTTCAAAAAAATCAGAAGAATGTAAATGTTAAGTTTAAGCCTGTAAGATTTCATTATACTAAATCTCACATCTTTGTTGTATAAATATCGCTATACCCATGAAAAAAATATTGAGTTTCACTTTTGTCTTTATTGCACTAAATTCGTGTAAACCCAAAGAGATAGAACCCATACCTCCAACCTTAGCTACTATCACTATTTCAGAAACAACGATTTCCTCAACACGATTTTCGGGAGCAATTACTGATGTCGGTAATCAGTCTATAACAGACTATGGCTTTGTGTATTCCGAAACAAATACGATGCCCACTTTAACTGACTTAAAAATATCACTTGGAGCTATTTCGGCAAATAATGTCGCACCGTTCAATTTTTCGGAAGCAATCCAAGGCTTGAAAGCAAGCACAAATTACTATGCCAGATGTTATGCAACTACTAAATTGGGAACAATCTTTGGCCCGACGATAAGCTTCAAAACTGCTGATATCATTCAGCCAACTATAAAAACCGATGCCATACTTTTAATATTTACCACAACTGCAAAACTCAGAGGAATCGTAGAAGCAAAAGGGACTTTCGATGTTAGTGAATATGGTATTTGTTGGTCGGCAAGCAATAATCTACCTACAACGAACGATTCTAAATCCAGTAAAGAAAAAAATGTAAGTATTTTTCCAACAATTTATAGTGAAGATGCCACCAATCTTATACCAAACACAAGCTACTACTTTCGAGCATTTGTGGTTTCAAATGGCATAACCACTTATGGTAACACACTTACTTTCAAGACATTAGTGAATAAATCCTTGTAAACCACCCGTATGAATCAATACAACTTTAGATTGAGGTTTTATCATTGTCAAAAAATATTTATAAAATGCAAAAAACATTTTACCCGAATAAATTGGCTCGATTTCAAAATCATTTTTATCATTAAATTTTGAAACAAAATCAATCAATTCTGGTGTTTTTTTTGCGTATCCGCCATGATGCTCATTCCATAAAATTTCAAGATTAACGTTGACTGGGTTTTGAACCCTGTTAACGTTCGAGACTTCAAGCAAATGATCTATTTCATTCAGTAAATATTGTCCATTTTTCAAGACACAAACGCCTATAACTTTTGTCTTTGGAGTAGTTTTAGCAATTATTCCTGAAATCGTCCCTGCCGTCCCTACTGGACAAAAAATATAGTCAGGTGCTTGCCCCAACTGCTGTACAATTTCATCTACCATTTCCCCTACTCCACCCAATGCCAGTGGCGATGTTCCTCCCTCTGGAATTAATTTTGAATGACTAAATGTATTATTGAGAGAATGAGATGCGGGATTTTCTCTCAAAGTTCTATATGCTGTTCTTGAAACAAAATGTAGTTTCATGCCACATTCCGCTGCAAATCTTAGTGTTTCTGATGAATTTTCACTCAATTCATCGCCACGGATAATACCTATGGTTTCAAAACCAAAATATTTTCCTGAAGCAGCCGTTGCATAAATATGATTAGAATAAGCCCCTCCAAATGTAATAATTTGTCTAACTCCCTGATTTTGAGCATCTAACAAATTATATTTTAGTTTTCTCCATTTATTTCCTGAAATTTCGGGGTGAATCAAATCATCTCGTTTTACAAAAACATCAATTCCATGTTTTGTAAAACGAGCGTCGTCTAATTTTTGTAAAGGTGAAGGCAAAGTAAGAATTCGATTAATTTGCTCAGAGAAAACGATGTTTGCAGAAATATCAGCCATTTTATCTTAAATTTGCCGTAAATTTAAGGATAATGATTGAAGTACAAGAAAATATAGAAAACGAAGAAGAAGACGAGTTATTCGAGCATCAACGTATTGTGGTCGATAAAGGTCAAGTTTCGATGCGTCTGGATAAATATTTGCCTCATTTTACCAAAAATATTTCTCGAAATAAAATCCAAAACTCTATTGATGCAGAAGCCATCAAAGTCAATGGCATTACGGTTAAGGCAAGTTATAAGGTAAAAGCTTTCGATGTCATTACATTCTCGCTGCCACGCCCTCCACGTGACCATGAATTGCTCGAAGAAGATATTCCGCTCAATATTGTTTATGAAGACGAAGACTTAATGGTGGTGAATAAGCCCGCAGGTATGGTGGTGCATCCTGCCGTTGGTAACTGGTCAGGAACACTCGTAAATGGTTTAGTTTACTATCTAAAAAACCTGCCAACGCATAGAAATGGAGAGATTCGACCAGGTTTGGTCCATCGAATTGATAAAGACACTTCAGGGCTTTTGGTGATAGCCAAAAACGATTTTTCGATGACTTTTCTAGCCAAACAATTTTCAGATCACTCCATCGAACGCACTTATTATGCCCTCGTTTGGGGTGTACCGAAAGATCCAACCGGAACTGTTCATAATCATATTGGCCGAAGTTTGAAAAACCGTAAACTGAGTGAAGTTTATTTAGATGCATCACACGGCAAAGAATCAATCACACATTACAAAATTCTAAAAGATTTTCGGTATGTTTCACTCATTCAATGTAATTTAGAGACTGGTAGAACGCACCAAATTAGGGTTCACATGAAATTTTTAGGACATACACTTTTCAGTGATTCTGAATACGGTGGTGATAAAATTTTACGAGGACAGCAATTTTCTAATTACAAAAAATTTGTTGAAAATTGCTTTGAAATAATGCCTCGGCAGGCTCTTCATGCAAAAACACTTGGATTTGTTCATCCTCGAACCAAAGAATGGATGCAGTTTGATACTGAGCTACCCGATGATTTCAAAAACGTTTTAGAGAAATGGGAAAGTTATGTGAATAACAATTAATGCCCCTCACTATCCTAACGTGAAACAAGAAGTTCGTTAGAGTCTTGAAAACCTGTTAATAATTAATTTCTTTACTCTACTTTAAAAGCTGGAGACTATAACTATGAAAATCAAAATAAGAAAAATAAAAAAAACCGATGTTGAGCGAGTTTATGAACTGGTTTATGAACTCGCTGTTTATGAAAAAGAGCCTCAACAGGTGACCAATACTGTTGAAATGATGCTCAAAGATGGTTTTGGCAAAAATAAGATTTTTGGTTGCTTTGTTGCTGAAGTTGATGGCAAAGTTCAAGGTATTTCAATCTACTACTACCGCTATTCAACTTGGAAAGGTAAGCGTTTATATCTTGAAGATATTGTGGTTACAGAGTCGATGCGTGGCTATGGCTTAGGAAAACTTCTTTTCGATAAAGTAATTGAAGAAGCAAAAAACACAGAATGCACAGGAATGATGTGGCAAGTGCTTGATTGGAACGAACCAGCCATCAATTTTTACCGTAAAAATTTCCCAACTCGCTTTGATGAAGGTTGGATAAACTGTCACTTGGACTTTTAGTAGAACAAGTTTAAAACTTGTTCTATATTAATTCCGTTGGCGTTCCATTCTGCGACGTTCTTTTTGTAGTTTTTGCTGTTTCTTGCGGTCTTTCATGGCCTTTTCGCCCAAATAATGTATTTTCCCTTTCCAAAACTTACGTGGATTGAAAGTACGTCCACCGTGTTTATGTTCCATCTCAACCTTGCAAGATTTTACAGGGCAAGGTCGATAAACATAGCAGCTTTGGAGTGCCAACAAAAATATCAATATAAGTAACAAGTGTTTCATTCGATTTTATAACGCTGAAAAGTAATGTTTAATATTCAGCATAAACGTTTTTCGCAAAAATAACACTTTGAAACTTAATTCTATCAAAAATCTTACCTCATTCTGATGGCTGAACTTATTCAAATAAAGACTCATAACTCAGCAGCATTGAGTAAACTGCAAAAGCAATTTAATTCGAGTATTCAGAAAATTGATTTACTGAAAAACAAAATAGCCTTTGTAAAAACTGAAATTGACCAAATACAGGCAAAAATTTCCTCAGAAATACTTCCACTAGAAAAAAAACTAATGTCTATTCAAGTAAAAGAAATTATTTATTTGGATGCCCTTTTTCAACAAGATATATTTAAGAAACGTGATAATGAAACACTTTCTGAAATGATTTTAGAGCGTGTCAGCGAATTTATCACTCGTACTGAATCGCCAGAATTAGAGGAGATTTTCACTCGGCACAATGGCGGTGTAAGCTTTGAAGAAGCCAATGAAGAAGCTAATAAAATGGCATCGGAAAATTTAAAAGAGTCTTTTTCTTCAATTTTCGGTATGAAATTCGATGAAGAAGTTGATTTAAGTGACCCTGAAAAATTTCAAGAATACCTCGACCAACAAGTGGCCAACGACGAAGCCGAATATGAAGCAAGAAAAGCCAATCGAACAAAAACAGCCAAGCAAATTGAAAAGGAAGAAAAAAAACGCCAAGAAGAAAAGAATTTATATAAAACAAGCCGCCAAATTTATATGGAATTGGTGAAAGCATTTCACCCTGACCGAGAAAAAGACGAACTCGAAAAAGAACGTAAAACGCTCTTGATGCACCGAATTACGGAAGCCTACGAAAAAGATGACCTTTTTGATTTACTTCGCCTCAGGCTTGAACTTTTAGGAACTGATTTTGAACACAGCAACGATGAAAGTTTGAAATACTATGTAAAACTATTGAAACAACAAGTTGCCGAACTGGAGGAAGAACTTTCAGAGACAACTTCGTTTGGGCAAAGTTCATTTTTCGGTCCTTCATTATATGACCGTTTCGGGTCGGATGATTATCAAAGTTTAGAAACAAAGTTTAAAAAAGAAATCTCAAATCTGAAGAAAATCATTAAAAACGAAGAAAAACAAGCTCCATTTTATAAGGATAGCGACCAAGTTAAATATCTCATCAACGAATATCGTCAAGAACAAAAAGCCAACAAACGAAGTGGTTTTAATATGAATGATATTTTTGGAAGGATGTAAATGCTCGTTATTGATTTGGTAGATAATATTCGAGATATGCGGCTAACCTTTTTGCATCGTTGAAAATCTTTAAAATTTTTCCATGTTCATCAATTATAAAATGCGTTGGAAAAATTTGAACGTTCATTTCCTCGGTGATGTAATCCGATGAAACATGAGCATTTTGATAATTTAGCACTTTTTTACTTAAAAAATCTTTCAATTGTTCTTTTTCATCGTAAGCCAAACTAACAAAAACAATCTTATCACGGTTTGAATACTTCCGTGTAAGAGCATTCAATGCTGGAAATTCTTCTACGCAGGCCTTACATTTGATAAACCATACTTTTATAACAACAAGTTTACCAACAGTATTTTTTGAAGTAATTTCGCCACCTTTTAAATCTGTATAAGCAAAAGCAGGAAATTTCGCTCCTTCTTTTTCATAATATTGTAATTCAAGTTTTGCTTCTTGCTTTGACGTCTGCAAGATAGACTCGTCAGAAATTGCAATCAGCTGATACATCGGTTTTTCGGATTCATCATTGACTAATTTAATAGCGATGATGTTTTCATTCGATAGTTTTTCTAAAAAAACCTTTTTAGAAATCTGTTTTGCCTCAGTATCCAAAGCATCAAAATCAAGGCTTAAATCAATATTTTTATGGTAGTAAGCCCACCAACTTTCAAAACTTTGAGTCAATATACTGACATCTACATTAGGAAAATGTTTGGTTGAAGATTCTCCACAACCAAACATTACAATAACGATTAGTGAAACGCCCAGTTTTTTCATAATCGAAATTTTATTTAATCTTCTCTCGTCTTTGTTTCAATTCTCTCCAAGTGGTCAGAATGATTCCATTATCTTGGATATATTTTTTCAAGGCTGGGTCAATCATAGCCAGCATGTCACCTCGACGAGTATTGCCTGAATCAGAAATATGCTCAAAAACCTCCGTTGGCGAAGTACAGTGCATAATCACCATCGTTACACCTGCTTGCAAATCCTTGAAAGACTCAATATATTTTTGAGTTTTGTATTTCTGTAAAGCCTTTTCATCTGGATTTTTCACTTTATCCATCGTCCAGCCATAACTGATATTGTGTAAATCATCTAAGACTGGCAAACCAGCATCCCAAAGCATTTTTCCGATTTTTTGAGCTTGTTCCAAAGTCAGTCCTGCTGCACCATCACGCATAATCATTGTATCATGTCCGCCTGGAAACATCACAGGAATTTTATTTTCGATGCCAACTTTAAAATATCGTTCCAAATAGTCTTGTCTTGCAAAGAGTGTTCCCATATGCGAGTCCATATGCGTTGGTTCAAAGCCCATTGCTCTTGCTCTTTCTAATTGACTTCTGATTTCTTTTTCAATTTCATCAGCCGATGCGTGTTTAGCAGTTTCTTCAACACTTCGCCACATAGCTCCTTCAGCATCAACCAAATTCGGTACGGTTGGTTTACCAGCCAATGGTCCCCAACGATAATCTTTCCATTCTGAAGTTAATGTAAGGTGTAAACCAGCATCAATTTGAGGATTATTTTTGAGATAATGCACAAAACCTGGAACCCACGAACAAGGCATCATTACGCTCATTGAAGTAGCAACTCCTTCTTCAACAGACCGAATTGCCCCGATATTGGAATCATAAGACATCCCAACATCATCGACGTGCATAATCACTACTTTTGCTCCTTTCGGGAATCCCAATTTCTCAGCATAAGTTTCATTTTGTGCCTTTAAAACTAAGGAAAACCCTAACAAAATGACTAATATAACACTTCTTTTCATAGTTTTAGAGTTGGGTATAAGATAATGGCACTAAAAACACTCTAATTATGTGCGAAACAGAATTAGCATATTCAGCAGCACCTGAAATTCTTTTCCAGTCAGGGTTTGAGCCAAAAACTTTCCAATTGGCATCACGCTCTTCCATATTTTTGAATGCCAACATATAGGTCAAACATGGTTGATATTCGCCCGCAATTACTTCTCCAAAAAATACTGAATTAAGTTTTGTATCTCTAAAAATCTTTAATTCTTCATCATTAAACATTTTACGTTTACGACGAGCCGCATCTTCTGAATAACTTTGGTAGATTCTCAATTCAAATAATTTTTGGTCAGCAGTTGGCTTTACCAACTGTGGAATTCCGTCAAACGCATTCATGAGCGAAGAAGTATAACGAGCATAAGGTGCTTTTTCAGGCGGTAAAGCATTATATTCTTGGGTTGCTTTCAAGAAATCTTCGTCAGTTTTGATTTTTGCATTTACAGCAGCAAATTCTTCAATAGAAGCATAAGGAATTAAGATATAAATTTTAGCTGGGTCTGAGAGTCCCAATTCTCCAAAAGCTCCAATATTTTTCACACCATATTTGTTTAAGGCAGGAAAAAGGGCATTTTTAAAGTAATTCTCAATATTTGAGCGTGGTGTACCAAATTTTAATTCGTAGGTTCGGAGTTCATAAAACTCTTTTTTGGCTTGAGCAAAAGCACCAATCGAAATAAATAATAAAACTGCAATTAGGTTGATTTTTTTCATTTTTGATTTATTTTGAATAGATAATTATTAAATAACTAAACGAAAGATTTTAGACAAAAGACAAGTGATAAAAGTCTTTAAACTAATTATATATTATTTGTTGAATGTAATTTTCATATAATCCACGCTTTTCTATATCTACTTCTGAGGAAATGCTTCTAAAACTTTTTTCACAACTCCATCCATAGCATCAGTTGAAATCCATCTTACGACCATCACCAAATCGTGGTCGGGGTCAACATAAATCATGTTTGTTCCATTGCCGAGATGATAAAATGACTTTACTGATGCACTTGGTAAAAGTTTTTTATCAGTATTCAAAAACCAATTCATATAACCATATGTAGGCTGAGCAGGAGTTGGTGTTAGTGCTTGATTTACCCAATTTTCTGATAAAAGCTGTTGGTCTTTCCAACGACCTTTATTTAGTGAAAGTAATCCAAAACGCCCCATGTCATAGGCATTGATAAACATTCCTCCACCCCAATGTCCACCTCCACTTACTGACTGAACAGCTTGCCCATCTAACACAATCCATGAGTTTCTATAGCCAGTCCAACGCCAAGTGTTTGATGCTCCTATTTTATCCATCAGATTTTCTTTCAAAACTTGTGGCAAAGGTTTACGCCAAACACTCAAAGCCGCCAATGAAAGCACATTTACTCTTACATCATTATATTCATAAACACTTCCTTGTGTATTTCTTGGTCGATTAAGCCATTTTGAGGCATCTTTATCTGGTCGGTCTGCCCAATCGGGTTTTCCCCAAAGTGTTCCCTCCCAATCGCTGGTCTGACGAAGAAGAGCATTCCATGTAATGGTTTTATTGTGTGGTGTATCGAAAAGTTGAAGAAGTTCGAGTTTTCCAAAATCATCTGCCACACGATTAACTGGATTCCCATAAATTTCGATTGGTGGAACATAAGATGCAACAGTATCAAAAACGCTTCTGATAAGTCCTCGGTCAACTGCAAGCCCAACCACACTTGACAAAAAACTTTTGGTGACACTGTGTGTAATATCGCAGCGATTTGGTTCGCCCCACTGAGCAACAATATATCCTTTATGAATGATTAAACCAGTTGGTTCACCACGTTCGGCAAAAGGACCGATTGCAAAACCAAAAGGTTCTTTACCAAATGACTGATAATGAGACACTTCCATATTTCTTGGATTTTTAATTTCATTATCTTGAGCAAATTTTATTGTTTCCTTAATCTTCTCTACATTTAGACCTAATTCAGCAGGATTCTTTGATTGCCAATTATTGAATGCAGGAAAATAGGGTTCTGTTTTTGGTTTTTGAGCAAAAACAGAGTTTAAATACAAAAATCCCAAAATTATTGTAAGAAAAGCAGAAGTTTTATTCATATAGATAGGTAGTTCGGATAAAGATTATCTGTAAAATAAACCATAAAAATCAATTTTTGGCTTAATTTGCGATGAATAAATTTAATGATGAGACTTATGGAGAAAATACCCCTTTATATCATGGCAGGATTCTTCGTATTTGCTGGAATTTCGCACTTTACGAAGAAAAACTTCTTTATGAAAGCCATGCCTCCGTATATTCCAAACCACGAGGAAATGGTTATTATCAGTGGAATTGCAGAAATTATCTTGGGAATTGGTTTACTTTTTCGCCAAACTCAAGCATTGTCTGCTTGGGGAATTATTTTATTGCTTATTGCCGTTTTTCCAGCCAATATATATATGGCAACTTCGGGTAAATTCAAAAAAATACCACAGTGGTTGCTATGGTTTAGACTTCCATTGCAATTAGTCCTAATTGCTTGGGCGTATGTATTTACTAAGTGATAGTACAACAATTTTCCAAATTGTTACTACAAGAACAATTTGGAAAATTGTTGTACATAATTAATTCATTATTTTCAAAATATCTTCCTCCGAAATCACAGGCGTTGCTCCTTTCTGCGTAGCCACAAAAGCCCCTACTGCACAGGCAAATTTTAAAGCTTCGGCTGGTGTTTCTCCATTCAACCATTTAGTAATAAATGATGCTAAAAACGAATCTCCGCTTCCAATGGTGTCGCTTACTATAACTTTAAAACCTTGATTTTCAGCCATTTCATTGTTTTCATCAATAAAAAAAGCTCCATTACCACCTCTTGTAACGATAATTCCTTTGAGTTGGTAACGCTCTTTTAAAAATCTTGCATTAGCTGTTTCATCGCCCGTTTGTCCATACCATGCACACATCATTTCCAGTTCTTCGTCATTAACTTTTACAATATCTGCAACTTTAAAAAGTTCATCGGCCAATTCGGGATTATAAAAGGGTTTTCTGAGATTTATATCCAAAATTTTCAACTTAGCAACTGATTGAAGTGCTAAAAGTGTATTTTTTGAAACTTCATTTCGTAAAGCCAAACTTCCGAAAACCAAAGCATCGGCATCCTGAACAGCTTTTTTTGCGTTTTCTGTCAACCTAATAAAATCCCAAGCAACAGGCTGTATGATTTCATAAGATGGACTACCTTTATCATCTAAAGTTACTTCTACAATACCTGTTTGATATTCATTTTTCTGAATAGTTGAAACAGATAAACCTCTGCTTGATAGAAATGAAGTAATTATTTCTCCCAACTCATCATCTCCTACGGCACTAATCATTGTGGCATCCAAACCCAGTTGATTGGCGTGAACTGCCACATTCATTGGAGCTCCACCAGCTATTTTTCCAGTAGGAAGCAAATCCCACAAAACTTCTCCAAAACAAACTATATTTTTCTTTGACATTATTCTTAATGACTGATTATAAAAATGATTTTATTCTTTTGTGGTGAATGTCCAATTTGGACGTTCTTACAAGAAACCTATTTTATTTCTTCCAAATTGATTTCAATGGAGATAATGTTCCTGAGGTCAACTCGGCTTTTCCACCTTTACTATAAAGTTCAATTTTTGTAAAATCTTCATTCGGAAAAAACAAATCTGTTAAGGCAACTTTACCATCATTTACGAAAACTTCCATCGAAGCATTATCAATTAATGCCTTGATTTTTAATGTTTTAACATCATTGAATGGAGCAGTATGCTTCTTGGCAAATTTTGTCGAAAAGTCTGATTTACCTGCATTTGTTCGGTCGATAAAAACTTGTTTTGCAGCTTTATCATAGCCAAAAATTAGTTTTTCATTTTTTGAATTTGACAGTACAAAACCTAATTCGACAGCCGTTGATGCTTCTACATCAAATGTTAAATCCAGTTCATTCAGAACTGATTTATTTTCGATTGAAGTAGAATTTGAAATAGTTTGCTTCGGTAAATTTGTACTTGATAAACGTAAAGTTTCAAGTTGAGAAACGGGCATTTGAGCCAAACGGAATCCTTCGGAAGTTTTAATAAGAGATAATTTTCGAGGTACAGTCATGCCACTACGCCAAGTTGAAGTAGGTACTTTGGTGGCATAATCATCCCAATTCGACATCCAACCTATGTAAATTCTTTCATTATTTGGTGCATTAAACCATGAAACTCCAGCATAATTATCCGCCCCATAGTCTAACCAAAGTTTTGTTTCGGGCGAATTGTCGTTGATGAAAGTTTTTCCATCGAAATTACCTACAAAATATTGCGTTCCCGAACCACCATTTACCGCACCACGGCCAATGTTTTGAATCAATACCCATTTTTCCGAGCCATCTTCGGTTTTAAATGAAATCAAATCTGGACATTCCCAAACGCCATCATTCACACTTTCTTTTATGCCAAACTCACTAGCTTTTTGCCAATTTTTTAAATTTGGTGAAGTAAAAATTTCCAATTTCTTTCCAACAGCTAATGGCATTATCCAGTTTTTGGTAGCATCATGCCAAAACACTTTTGGGTCACGAAAATCAGCATCTCCTTTGCTTGGCAAAACTGGATTTTTCTCATATTTTGTCCAAGTTCTGCCTTTATCCAAACTGTACGCAATTCCTTGCGATTCACGGTCATTTCGACCAGCTTTTTCCTTCACCATATCGTGATAGGTAAAAATCGCAACCAACGGTTTTTCTTTCCCATTCTGAAAACCAGTGGAATTATTTTCATCAACCACTATACTTCCCGAAAAAATATAACCAAGTGAATCAGGATATAAGGCAATCGGCAGATGTTCCCACGAAACCAGATCTTTACTAATGGCGTGTCCCCAGTGCATTGGTCCCCAAACGGTACTATCTGGATAATGTTGGTAAAATAAATGATATTCTCCATCATAATAAACGAGACCATTGGGGTCGTTCATCCAACCTTTTTCGGGTGTAAAATGAAATTGAGGGCGATGAAGCTCTTGATAATAGTTGTTAGAGGTTTCTTTCTTTTGTTCACAAGCCAAACAAAAAAGCAGAGCCAAGGCCAAAATGGAGTTTTTCATAGGTTTAGTTTAAGTATTCAAATTTGTTGCAATTAACAAAAATTTATTAGAAATATCCTAAACTTCATCTAATCAAAATTCACTCATTAGCCATTCAACCAAATTTTCTTCAGTTTCGAGATGAAGCTTTTTACGAAGGCGATAGCGTTTGAGTTCAACACTTCGGTAAGTAATATTTAATAACTGAGCGATTTCCTTTGAGGAAAGATTCATTCGTAAATAAGCTGAAAGTTTCAAATCACCTGGGGTCAAATCAGGGAATTTTTCGAGTAATTTTTTAAAAAACTCTTCATGTACTCGATTAAAGTTTTGCTCAAAAATCTGCCAATCATGCCCCGAAGCTATATTATTATCAATCAATTTAATAATCTGATTGAGCGAACCAGCGTACAAGCAGGAAAATTAAAGTTAGGATTTGATAAATGATTAAGGATAAACGTAAAAAGGTCGCCCAATTGGCGACCTTTTTTTCAAGGCTATAAATTGAGAATTACAATGGTGCTTCAGGTGAATCTTTATTGACTATTGGCCAAACACCTGGTCTTGGAAAACTTACACCTTTATTTGCTCCACGAACTTTATTATCAGAGCCATAATAATACAGTGGCCATCCTTTATAGGTCATTTGATTTTTCCCAAATACTGTAATTGTACCAAATAAACTTTTATCCAAAGCTGATGGAAGATCTTTCAAATCTGGACCATAAATTGGCCAAGTTCCATCATTACTAAAATCTGATTTTGTAAAATTGTTTTTATTCTTTTTGTCATTTGCAAAAGCATACAAAGTACGTCCTGTTTCATCAACAAAATACTGGGTGTCGCCAGCCCCTTCTGTGTATTTAGAAGTGTATTGTTTACCGTCCTGTCCAACTAATTGGGCATTCGCCAGCATAATAGTATACGTAGTTTTGGCTACGAACCATTTACTTCCTACGTTCTCACCTTTCACATCACCCGCAGCCGCATCACCCGAATAAGTATAGAGAGGCCATCCTTTGAAAGTTGTTTGTTTTGTTCCATCAGCACGAGTGATTGAACCAAAATCAGTTGCAGTCAATGTTGGGTCAATACTTGTCAAATCAACATTAAAAACTGGCCAGTTTGTTAAACAATTTCCTGTACATGCAGAATTCCCACTAACATCAGATGAGAAAAAGTAGAGCGTTTTCCCCTGTTGGTTTGTCAAAACAGTACCCAGATTTGTGGTTTTTGCCATAATACCGTAAGTCGGTTCAGATTCTTGTTTGTCGCATCCCACAGCAATAAAAAACACAAAACTTACAACAAGAAGGAGATTAGAAACTTGTTTCATAAATAACATTTTTTAAGGTTCATAAATCAATTACAGAGTCAGTACGAACTAAAATTGAATTTGGTTGCGTATAAAAAAAAAGTTACACTTTTGGTGTAACTCTCATAAACAGTTTAAAATAAAAACCATTCTATTTCAGCACTAAATCTAATTTAGCTAATAACTCTTTTGCACTCGCAACTGCCTGCATAGTAGGCTTACTATCAGCATCCTGTAAAATATTATGCACCGCAGCCAAACCTGATTGTAACTTCTTCAAATCTGCTTCTTTGGCATCAAATTGTTTCAACCCTTCTTCAGTCATTCGGACTCTTTGGCGTAAATCTTTCATTTTTGCCAATTCACCTTGAATTTTTATTCGTCCTTCATAACAGGCCAATGATAAATCATGCTGAGTTTTTAAATCCATTGCAGAAGTTTTCACTCGTGGGTCCATTTTTACTAAGAAATTTTGTTCTTGTACTTTTCCATTTACAGTCAATAAAACTGTGTAATAACCAGGCATAACCCATGGAGAAGTGGCATCAGGAGCGGTATTCTGATAAACCGCCGAAATTGGGTAAGATGGTGGCAAATTTAACGGAGCATAATGCAAATCCCACATAAAACGGTGCGAACCAGCTTCTGCCGAAAGTAATTGCTGCGGACGAATCCAATAATGTGGAATATTCAAATCGGGCAATTCATAAGGTTTATCATTAGTTGTGAAAGTTCGAACAAGTTTACGATTGGCATCATAGATTTCCAATTTTACTACTCCATTCACTTTTTCTTTCAAATAATAATTAATGACTGCTCCATCAGGTGGGTTTTGCCCTTGTGGTTCTTCTTGTGGAATTGGTGTATCAGTGTAGGTACTCCAACGAACTCGATAAGTAATTTGTGGTTTGTACAAAAAAACATCACTTTTAGCAACATCTTCAGTGATTTGTCGGAGCGGTGTAATATCATCTAAAATCCAAAAGCTACGCCCGTGCGTACCTACCACAATATCATCGTCTTTTATTACTAAATCTCTGATGCTGGTTGCTGGCATATTGAGCCTTAAAGATTGCCAATTTTCACCATCATCGAATGAAACATAAACAGCATTTTCTGAACCAGCAAACAATAAACCTTTGCGAGTTGGATCTTCTCTAACTACATTTATGGGTTCATTCGGTAGGCCTTTTACGATTTCTTGCCAAGTCTTGCCACCATCTTTTGTTCGGAAAATATGCGGTCGCTGGTCGTCCAATCTTATTCTGTTTACTGCAACATAGGCCACATTTTTATCGAAATGTCCAGCATCAATTTGTGAAATTTTCGACCAAATCCAAAAATCATTTTGCTCACCTTGTGGTATGGATGGCGTTACATTTGACCAATTTTTACCCCCATCTTTTGTTACATGAATCAAGCCATCATCAGTGCCTGCCCAAATCAAATTTATGTCTTTTGGAGATGGTGCAACTGCGTAGATCACGCCACGGCGAGGCATTTTTTTCATGGCTTCGGTCGTATAAAGACTAAAACTTGCAGGAAGTTGATCGTAACTTTCACGAGTCAAATCAGGGCTGATAATTTCCCAAGAATCACCACCAGTTTTTGTTTTAAACAATACGTTTCCTGCAAAAAACAAAGATTTTTTATCGACTGGTGAAAAAAGAACGGGAGCCGTCCGAATGAAACGGTACTTCCCTGAACGAACCGCTTCAGGAGCAATATTCTGTGTTTGACCAGTTCGTTTGTCATATTTTGTAATCTTTCCACCGTAAATAATATTCGGGTCGAGAGGGTCAGCCGCAACATAGCCATATTCCTCTACTCCTACTGGATGCCAGTCTCTGAAAGTAATAATGCCATCATTTCCACGAGAAGCAATACCTACCGAACCACTTTCTTGCTGGCCACCATAAACATTATAAGGAAAAGCATTATCGGTGCTTACATGATAAAATTGTGCCGTTGGTTGATTATACCAAGAAGAAAAAGTTTGTCCACCATTGACAGTGATGATTGCCCCTTGGTCAGCAGCGAAAAGCATAATATCTGGGTTATTCGGATTTATCCAAAGTCGATGGTAATCATCACCACCAGGAGCTCCACGGAAAGCCGTCCAAGTTTTCCCTGCATCGTCTGACTTCCAAGTGTCAACATCTGCACTGAAAACAATATCAGGATTGGTTGGATGTACTTTTACTTCAGCAAAATCGCTACCACGCCCCCAAATTCTTGGGTCTTGACTTACGAGCGTCCAAGATTCTCCAGCATCAGTTGATTTGAAAACACCTCCACCTTCAGGCGAGTCAACGGTTGCATACATACGTTTTGTATCGCTTGGAGCTATGCAAAAGCCAATTCTACCCAAACCTTGCTCAAAAGTAGGCAGTCCTTTGGTTAGTTTTTTCCAAGTCGAACCACCATCAGTTGATTTATATAATCCACTTTCGGGGCCTTGCCAAACGCCATTTTCCCACGGACCTTGACGAGCTGCCCAAAGGTCGGCATAAACAATGTTTGGATTTTTAGGGTCGATAGTTACTTGAATCGCTCCTGTATTTTCATCCTTGTATAAAACTCTTTCCCAAGTTTTTCCTCCATTGGTTGTACGGTACACTCCTCTTTCGGTATTTGGCCCATACGGATGCCCCAAAACTGCGGCAAAAACTCGATTTTCGTTGGTAGGGTCAATTGCAAGACCACCGATTTGCTGTCCATCTTTCAAGCCTGTGTTTACCCAAGTTTTACCTTCGTCGGTTGATTTATAAACGCCATTTCCAACCGATAGATCGGGACGTTGGATTCCTTCACCAGAAGCAACATAAATGACATTAGGATTTGAAGGAGCAACTGCAACATCGCCCACTGAACCCGTTGGTTGGTCATCAAAAATTGGAATCCATGTACGCCCATAATCGGTAGTTTTCCAAACACCACCATTGTTTACGCCGATATAAAAAACATTGGGTTTTTGAGGTACACCCACTGCTCCAACCGTTCGACCGCCACGATGAGGTCCAATCATTCGCCATTTCATACTATCAAATAGCTTGGGGTTGTAACTTTGGGCAATGCTGTAAATACTTATTAGTGAGAAAATTACACCAAAAACTTTAATTTTCATGTGTTTTGCGGGTTTGGTGAAGTGATTTGATTTCGTGTTCAATTTATGAAAAACTTCGGAATTATATACTATTAGTCATATTGAGATTAAAGCACCCATTGAAATGGATGGCTAATGTAACAAAATATACTTTTTGGCATCCTTTGTTCTCTTAGGCAGCGAGGGTGCGACCCTTCGCTTTATTCGCTGATATGTCAAATAGTAAGTAATTCCATTTTTCTTATTTTGATTACTTTCCTATGATGAACAATATAAAATCGTTCTACAAAAAAAGCCAAACTTTCGTCTGGCTTTTCAACTCTTACTTCAAATTCTTCAAATACTCAATACTTAAAGGTACATTTTCGAGTTCGTGTTCACTTTCGTCTTCGATAAAATAATGCTTGATACCAAATTTTTTAGAGAGTTTGAAAATATTTTTCCAATCTGCTTGACCAGTTCCTAAAACTACATCATTTTCGGCGGGAGTATGGCCTGAAAAATCTCCTACAACGCCTTTTTTCAAGTCTTTTACGTGCATTAACTTCCAACGATTACCGTATTTTTTTAATAATCCTACTGGATTTCCACCACCATGAAGTACCCATAAAACGTCCATTTCAAAAGATACATATTCTGGGTTGGTATTTTTGAAAATATAATCCAGTAAAGTTCCTTTTTCGTATGGTCGGAATTCATAACCGTGCGGGTGATAACAGAATGTTAGTCCATTCTCTTTCAAAAACTTTCCAGCTTTATTGAATACTTCAACTGCTTTTTGAGCATCTTCGAGTGTAAAATTATCGCCTTTGTGAGGAATCCAAGCACACATCACATATTTTGCTCCGAAAATCTTGGCTTTTGTCACAATATCCATCGAAAGCTTTTCGAGTTGGTCATAACCAGCACCAATCGAAGGAATGGCAATGCCACGAGCATCGCACAATTTTTTATATTCTTCGTCTGTAACACCTTTTGCTCCACTCGTCTCGATTTCAGTAATACCCATTTTTTGAATTTTATCCAAAGTTCCGATAACATCAGTTGGAAAATGCTTGCGAAAGGTATATGCTTGCACACCAAACGGGTAAGTATAAAGATTTTTGCTATTGGGTTGAGCAAAAATTTCTTGACAGAAAGTGAGCATGAAAAGTACAATAAAAAATGTTAGTTTTTTCATTTTTGATAATTTAAGGGTTGAAATTTAAAACACAGTTTTGAAATCGGATCGTCGAAGCGATTGTACTACTACAAATTACGTTTTTTTAATTCTTTTACTGCATAATCAACAGCACGAGCGGCAAATGCCATATAAGTCAATGATGGGTTTTGTGTACTTGTTGAAGTCATGCAAGCTCCATCGGTAACAAATACATTTTTACAAGCGTGTAATTGATTCCATTTGTTGAGCATCGAAGTTTTGGGGTCAAGTCCCATTCTTACACCGCCCATTTCATGAATATCAGAACCTGGATTTGAATGAGAATCACCACCTCTGACATTCTTAAAGCCCGCTAAGGTAAACATTTCTGTCATTTCTTTAATATAATCGTTCACCATTTTATCATCATTTTCTGTCCATGCAACAGATGCAACCAACTGCGGAATACCATATTGGTCTTTCAAGGATTCATGAAGTCTTACATGATTGCTTTCAATTGGCACAGTTTCGCCCTGCATCCAACTACTAATACTCCAATTGCCAAGTTTCGGATTAAGTAAATTTTGTTTTAATTCTTCACCAACTCCACTGCTATTTTGAACTAAACCTCTTCCACTGCCTATACCTACCGAATATCCTCTCAAAAAATCAGTTTCTTGTTTGTAAAGATTTCTAAATCTTGGTAAATAAGCATTACTCGGATTTTTTCCGTCAGTTCGTTTATCCAAAAAGCCCTCGACATCAGCACTTAATTTACCTCTGTAATTATGACACGCCACATATTTTCCGAGCGTTCCACTATCATTACCAATACCATTTGGAAAACGATTTGAGGTTGAATTAAGCAAAATTAGGTTTGAATTTAATGCCGAGGCATTCACAAAAATGATTTTTGCATAATACTCAATCATCTCTTTTGTATTAGCATCAACCACTCTTACACCAGTTGCCTTTTGCTTTTTCTCATCATAAATGACCGAATGCACCACCGAGTGCGGACGCAAAGTCATTTTACCCGTTTTCATTGCCCACGGTAAAGTTGAGGCATTACTACTAAAATATCCGCCATAAGGACAGCCACGATTGCACAAATTACGATTTTGGCAAGATGCACGGCCTTGGTCATAATGTATTTGTTTTGGCTCTGTCACGTGAGCACAACGACCATGAATAATTGGTCGGTCTTTATAGGTTTTGCCTACAACATCTCTAAAATGCTGCTCAACACAACTCATTTCAAAGGCTGGCAAAAACTCACCATCGGGTAATTGTGGTAAATTATCTTTATTCCCCGAAATTCCAGCAAACTTTTCTACATGACTATACCATGGTGCTAAATCAGCATATCTGATTGGCCAATCAACTGCAAAACCGTCACGTTTTGGGCCTTCAAAATCTAAATCTGACCAACGTTGGGTTTGTCTTGCCCAAAGCAAAGATTTTCCGCCGACATGATAGCCACGAGTCCACTGGAATGGTTTTTCTTCAACAAAAGGTTGTTCATCGGGTTTCAATGCCCAATGCAACGTTTCTTCTCTCATAAAACCCGAACGACCTTTGGGGTATTGATTTCTAATCTCTAAAGGAACTTGCCCACGATGCTCAAATTCCCAAGGATTTTTCATAGTTGTTGGATAATCTGTTATGTGCTGAACATCACGCCCACGCTCTAAGACCAATGTTTTTAAACCTCTGTCACATAATTCTTTGGCAGACCAACCGCCACTAATACCCGAACCGATGACGATTGCATCGAAAGTTCGGTTTTTTACTGAATCTATAGTTAGAAAACTCATCTGATTTATTTTGGATTTTAAGGAAGACCTCCCTCTAATGAAAGGCTTCTTCTGAGGTTAAATATCAAACATTCACACAACCATAATAATGACCAGGTGCCATTACATAATTATAATGTTTTGTGAGGACATACTCTGAAGTAGTATAAGCCAGTACAGTGAGTTGTTTTAAGAGCGTAAAAAAGTCTTTTTGCAGCTTATCGGCAGAAGTAGAAAGCTTCATTAAAAGCTCATTACGTTGAAGTTTATCACAATCGGCGAGTGATTTAGTAAAAGTTTCTTTCGCCAATTTTTCCGCACCTTCTAAGCCACTTTTAAAGCCTTCTTGAACATTTTTTTCATAACAATCAGCCAACATTTTATTGATAAATGCCGATGTTCCTAGATCTTTTGCTCCGATAATTTCGGAACTTGGAATAAGGGCATCAACCAAAATATCTAATATTTGAGCTTGATTTTCGGTAAAAATTGAAGAAGTTTGTTTGAAAGAATCGGAGTTCCAACTATTTCCCCATGCAGGTAGTGTAAGCATACCAGCAGCAGAAAACAGCACATTTTTGAGTGCAGTTCTTCGTTTCATTTGTTTAAATTAGGTTGAATTAGATACAATAATCAAATCTACATAATCGACTGATAATAAAGCATTTGTATGAGACAAAAATATATTATTATGCGACCTAATATGCTTCTTAAATTAATCAAATTTAGTATTACTCACAAAAGCTACATATTTTCCATCGGGCGACCACGAAGGTGTATTGATCGTGCCTTAGCCACCATACACATACTGAGGGACACCGCCGCTTGCTGGTATTAATCTTAACAACACTTTTTTATAAAAGGGGTGTTAAGATTAATATCCGAAGGAAATGAAATGTACAAAATTTGCTTGCCGTCGAGCGAAAAATTTGGTGCGTTTTTCGCCAAAATAATTGCTAATTACCAACACTTTTCCATCAAATGAAATATAGTTCTTGATTTCATATAGAAAAGGTTGAATAGTAGAATAAAACTACAATACTTTTAGTGATTTAATTAAAACATTACTCGTTGTTTTATTCTTTACATAAGGTTGTCCGCCACCTAAACTTATACTTATATTGCCTTTTGGCTGATATAAATCGCCTTTTTCGTTGTAAAGCGATAATTGTTCAGGCGAGAGATTGAAGGAAATAATTTTACTTTCTCCAGCATTTAAAGCAATCCGTTGAAAACCTTTTAAGGCACGAATTGGCATTTTACCATTAGTATTTGAATAGGAAACATATAATTGAACCACTTCTTCGCCAGCAATTTTACCTGTATTTGTAATCTTTGCACTCACTTTAATAGATTTTCCTGTTCTTGAAGTTGAAGGAATAATTAAATTCTCATACATGAAAGTAGAATAACTTAGCCCATGACCAAATGGAAAAAGTGGCTCGCCTTTGAAATAACGATAAGTACGATTACTCATATCATAGTCCTTAAAATCGGGCAAATCAGCATCACTTTTATAGAAAGTCAATGGCAAGCGACCCGCAGGATTGTAATCTCCAAATAGTACATCAGCTACGGCAGTACCTGCACTTTGGCCGCCATACCAAGTATTCAAAATCGCTGGAACTTCTTTGCTTTCTTCTGGAATCGCAATTGCCGAACCTGTCATCATCACAAAAACAAGTGGTTTTCCTGTTGTTTTTAGAGCCTTCATAAAATTGGTTTGTGCTTGCGGAAGCATAATTGTTGTGCGGTCACCGCCAGCAAATCCTTCAAAATCAACACGCATTTCTTCTCCTTCTAATTGTGGCGATATACCACCAACGTACACAATCGCATCTGCATCTTTCACTCGATTTGCAATTGCCATAAAATCACTTTTAACAAAATTACCAGCACTAATTCTTACATTGGCTTTGCCATCTCCTTGCCAATATTCCAAAGCGATTTTATAAACTTCGTTTTTCTTAGTGAAAAGTTTGTATGTTCTTGGCCCCCAACGATTTCTCAACCAAATATTTAAAACTTCTTTATCATTCACGAAAAGTTTATACCCATCATCAGCTTCGATTTCAAATGTGATAAAGCCATCACTTTCTGCTTTATAATTTGAGGTGTATCTTGCCGAAAAGTCTTTTGCTCTGATTTTACCTACAACTTGTGTTCCTTCCTGCCAAAGATTATCAACTACTGACTCCATTCTGGTTGCTTCTGGCTCTCCTTTTAATTCTTTGTTATTAAAATATTCTGCTTTAAAACCTTGCTTGTTTTCCCAAGAAAAACGGTGCGAAACATTCTCTAAAGCTATCAAACTATCATTTGTAAAACCCAAGGCTTTTTCATAAACTACCTCAACATCTTTGCCTACTTTGTCTTTTATTCCCTGCAAAACAGTAGTTAATTCTGAAGGAATGCCATTATAATTTCCTAAAATTGAAATTCTATTATCAGCATTTGGCCCTAAAACAGCTATTTTTTTGATGTTCTTTTTAAGTGGCAAAACATTGTTTTCATTTTTCAATAAAACAATCGACTGGCGAGCCATTTTTAAAGCATGGGCTTTGTGTTCGGCAGATTCAATTACACTTTCGGGAGTTTGTGCATATTTTACCATAGAAACTGGGTCAAACATTCCTAATTTATAGCGAGTTGTAAAAAGCCTTTTTATCGAAACATCAATTTGAGCTTCGCTAATCAAACCTTTCTTTACGCCATCAATCAAAGAATAATAGGCATCAGTTCCACATTCTATATCAGTTCCATTCAAAACAGCATCGACAGATGCTGTTGTAGCATCGGTGTGGGTTTTATGAAATTTGAAAAAATCTTCAATTCCCCAACAATCACTCGTAACATAGCCTTTAAATCCCCATTCTTTCCTTAGAATATTTTGCATCAAAACATCATTCCCACAACAAGGTTTTCCGTCTAAACGATTGTAGGCACACATCACACCTTCTACATTTGCTTTGGTAACAAGCTCTTTAAAAGCAGGCAAATAGGTATTATAAAGGTCATATTTGTTTGGACTAAAATCATCAACATGCCGAGAAGGCTCAGGACCACTATGTACCGCAAAATGCTTGGCACAAGCGGCAGCTTGTAAGTATTTTGGGTCATTTCCTTGTAAACCATGTACAAAAGATTTGCCTAACATGGCTGTTAGGTAAGGGTCTTCGCCATAAGTTTCTTGTCCACGCCCCCAACGAGGATCACGAAAAATATTGATATTCGGTGTCCAATAGGTTAATCCTACAAATCTTTCATTATTTCGGCCTAAAGCATTGGCTTTGTTGAAAATCGCTCGCCCTTCTAAGGCAGCATATTTTGCCATTTGTTGCAGCGAAACAGTGTCCCAAGTAGCAGCCATTCCGATGGCTTGTGGGAATACGGTTGCCTTGAATGGGCTTCTGGCCACACCATGCAAAACTTCATTCCACCAATCATAAGCAGGAATACCCAAACGAGGAATTGCAGGAGCAGCATTGAGCATTTGATGCACTTTTTCGTCTAAAGTAAGACGACTTACTAAGTCGTTTACACGAACTTCAGTAGATAATTGATGATTCCACATGGGCAAAGATTTAAAATCTTGTGCTTGGCTAATGGTAAAATTTACTACAAGTAGCGGACAAAATAATCTAAATTTATGTAGGATATTGCTCATTTCTAAAACGTTTTTATCTTTTAAATTAAAACTTTATTCAAACTGGAATGCGAAATAGGTACAAGTATCTTTACCAACGTTTTTTATTCCGTGTAAATCGTTTGACTGTAAAAATATAATATCTCCAACTTTAGCATCTTGCCAAACACCGTTGATAGTTTCTTGAGCTTTACTGTCTTTTTCGTTCGCTTGGCTATTTATCAAAAAGATAATCTCGGCAGGTTTATGTTGATGTGCATCGTGGCTCATTAATCCTTCATTAAGTGTAGTAACATGCATTTCAAATCGTTTGCACATACTTGTCGGGCGATTGAAAAAATCACGTCTTCCACCTTTGTCATGAGGTTTGAAAGCGATTTCGTCCCAATTAAGCAGTAAAGAACCGCCTGCCTTCTTTCCTCTTTCAATATCAACTGGCTCAACTGAATTAAATTGAAACACGTAATAAGTCGTAATTTTATCGCTCATATTGACATTTTCACGCAAATCGCCTGACATAATTAAGGCAATACCGCCTGCTTTCAACACCTTTGTTTTTCCTTCGATGGTTACGGTCAATTCACCCTCTTTCACAATGATTAATTCTTCATTTTCTTGTCTGTAGGCTTCTGGTCGCATTCGACCTTTTGGCAAAAGTGTTGATGCGTGAACTTTACAAAGTTTAAAATGTGGTGTTGTTCCCTCTAAAATTTGTCGAGCCTCACCTTGTGGTCTTTTTGCAACCACCAAATCATCCCACTTATAAACCTTCGATTCGATGAGTTTGCTTTGTGAATACACCACACTCTGAACCAAAAACATAACAATCAATAAAACTTCAAGATTTTTCATAAGAATTAGGTTGAATAGCGTAAAAATTAAAACTTCTTCTGCAAAACTTCAATTGCAGCAGCCAAATATACCATCGGGGCATTCCAATTAATGGCAATTTCGTTGGTTGAATATGAGCAAGTTACATCCAAAAATGATTCATCAGCAATTTTTGTTGTATAACCTTCACATTTATCTTGTTGGCCAGGATTCGGACCACCCGAAAGCAAGCCAGGAACTGGTTCTTTGATGCCATCAGCCTCCGAAGGGCGATGATGAGGAAACATCACTTGTTTGCTACCAAAACCAGTTAAAAATGAATAACCAGTAGCATTTCTACCCAAAAGATAATCCAAATTACTCAATGCTCCTATAAGATATTTTTTATCTGAATTGATGCGATAAACTTGTAAAAGTGCAATTCCTTGATTGGCTGCATGTGAGCTACTTCCCCACATATAATCTTTAGCTGTTTTACCCATTACGGTATTAAACGCCTGATTTTCAACGCCCAGCAATAATTCATCGGCAAAAGTTGTGAGTTTTTGTTTTAAGTTTGAAATATCTTTTTGGGCAATCGATGTTAGTTTTTTCTCATTTCTTAGAAGTGAATAATAAGCTAAAAGTTGAACCTGATTCCAAGTTGGTAAAGGCAAAGGTCTTTCTGGATAAAGATTAACCGCTTTATAGTAATTATCGTCTTTTGTTGTAATATATAGCTCAGTTGCTGCCCAAATCCATTCGTCTGTATCGCTGCGATCTTCATAGCCACCTGTCACTACATCAGGGTCAAAAGTTTTATTCATTTCATTCTGACGATACATCATTTTTGGATTTTCTTTTGCCCAATTCCAAGCCTTCACCGAGGCATTCAGACAAGAATCTGCCAAACCTGGAAGTTCTTTTCTATAAGTTCGTAAAATTCGACTTGCTTGTGCCATCACCGCCGCAAAATCTAATGTCGCAATCGTATTTTTTTGAATGACATAACGAGGTTTTGTAGCTGCATCGGGCATGACCATTCCATCAAATGAAGGATTTGTCAATTTATGATATACACCACCATCGTTAGGGTCTTGCATGGTCAGCATCCAACGTAAATTCCACAGAGTTTCATCCAATAAATCAGGTATTTTATTACCACTTTCTGGAATATTAGCTTCAAAAGTCTTGAAAAAATCAGGATAATCTTCATAAAGCGAAAGTAAAGTAGCCATTGTGATGCCAGAATTTACAATATATTTATTATAATCGCCTGCATCGTACCAACCTCTTGGGGAAGAAATGAGCATTCCTTCAGGGCGTTGAGCTGTTGCTGCCGAAGCATGAATCAACACTTTATCATCTGGATGCCCTGCTTTTCGGTGCCATTTCCCTGCGAATTTCTCAGGTAATTCAGTTGAAACTCTTTGATAATAAAAGGCTTTCAATGAAGCAATAGCCGCTTCACGATGAATGTTTGACTTGATTTCAAAAGCATAAGAAACGCCAACATTAGGAATAGCCACCACATATTTTCCAACTTTTTTAATCTCAGAAAAATCAGCAATTTGAGTTGTTTTTTGCGAAATAGCATTTACTCTTTGGGCTGAAAGTTTGCCTTTTAGGACAGTATCTCTTTTATTTTCATCTAAAATAAAAAATGCGTCTTGCTTATCACCTACCCAAACTGCTATTTTTTGAGCATTTGGATAAAAACCAATTTGATTGAGGCGAATATTGGAATTTTGAGCTTTGCTCAACGAAATGGAAACCACAAAGAATGTGAATATTAATGTTATAGCGTTGAATATTTTCATTGAATATTGATTTTCGGAACTATTACCTATTTACTTAAAATTAATAAAAAAATGAGAATTTTCAAATTTCTCTATTCAAACTGCCGAAATAAAAAATAATTTCCCTTATCATCAACAATTAATGCTTGCAAAATAAAATTGGCTATAATGGAGATGTAGTACAAAAAAAAGATTGATGAAACTTAATTCATCAATCTCCATAAATTTCATTTTAAAACACTAACTATAAGCAGATTTGATGACTGCTTACTATCTCTCTAAATACCAATTTGTATCCTTAGCTCCTCCACTCAAGGCCCAACTTTCAAACTTAGGATATACACTTTTAATATTCTTTGATTCTAATGGATAAACAAATGAGACAGGAACACTCAACCCCCATGGCTCATTATTTACCGATTTGAATGGGTCAGTGGCTGAAAGTTTACTACCTTTCACACTTTCGATCAACGCATTGTCTATTTTGTCTGTCGAAGCATATCCAACCAAATGAACTTCCCCTCTCCCACTATTATTCTGGCTGGAATTAACAATAAACATATTTAATTCCTGAAAAGTGAAATTGTCCAAAGGCGTAGAAAACTCAACAGTGGCCATTACTTCAACAGGATTATAGCTACCATTCTGTGTAGAGATATTAGGTGTATCAGCGACACCAAAAGCTTTATGTGCATCGTCAACAAGAGTTACTACCGCATATGTTTGATCGGTCTCCACGCCATTAGAACCCAATTTTAAAACTGATCCTACTAAGTTTGAGCGTGAATATGTAACTGATTTTATATTTTTTGCAGATATACCATCCAATTGTACTGCAATAGATGCACGCTTCGAAGCTCCTACTGAAGTCAGTTTTCCTTTCAATATTATCTTTGTTATTTTATTTGTTGAGTTTTGTATCTTGATTAAATTCATATCCACAACAATATCATTCATATCATAATCACCAAGCTCTGGCCAATTATCTTCAAAAGCATATGAAAATGTTCCAAGATTAATCTCTGTCACAGTCTGGTCACTTGGAATTGTACCACCACTTTGGTCATTATTTCCTCCAGCATTACAGGTTGTACCAGCAATTTCCACGGTTGATTTCTCATAAGGTACTATAGTTGCTGGAGAATTTACAATATAGAAAGTATTCCATTCACTGTTAGCAGTATGATCAGAACAGGCTATTTCCAAATTCCCCGAATAGGTAATTGCTTGGAACTGGTTTAAGACATCTACTTTTTTTAATTTAGCTAATGCCCTGCCAGTTTCAGGTCCGCTTAAATAATTTCTATTACTATTAAATTTGGCTGTACCTAAAACCTGCAATATAGCAGATGCGGCCAAATTAAATCGAGTTCCACCAGCATCTAAATCATCAATACTTAATAGAGTTTTGTCAAAGATATTCACAATTGCATTGGTGGTAGATAGTTTACCTAATTTTGTAAGACATACAACTTCCAAAGTCGCATTTGTAAGAGAGGCCGTAGTTACAGTCAAGCTTCCTTCATTACGAATCTTTGTAGAGGCGGTAGTACTGGTCAAAGTTTCAAATTTAGTAGTACCTAAGTTTGTAAAACTACCATTTGAAAAGGTAGCTTTATCAGCAGTTAATGTACCATAATTTGTGTATAAAGCTTCGTTTGTTGTCTCAAAAACTGAAAACACTGCTGTTCCATAGTTCGTGAAAGAGCCTTTGGTGTTTTGAGTTACACCAGTTAGATTGATTGACCCTGCGGTAGTAATAAAAATGGCATTGTTACTACCCATATTCAAGGTGTAGCTTTTATTTGTCCAATTTCCATCAATATAAATTTTCGCATTACTTGTGCCATTATTTGCATTGATTTGTCCAGTAAATGTAGTTCCTGATTTGATGACATAAGATTTGTTAGATTCCACCGTAACTATTTCACTACCACTAACAGGAATAGCATCAGTAGGTACAACTACATTATAAACCTTTGCATCATAAGAAGGTGAAAATTTGCTGAATTGTGAAAAATCAGATGAAGAAGCTCCGCCCGCACTACCATCTCGTAGTTCATTTGTAGTACCATTCTGTGAGACAACTAATGAGGTCAAGTTTGATACAGCAACCATTGAAGTTGAAGGAATCTTGGCAGGAGAAATCTTCTTAACATAGATGTATTGCAAAAAAGTTGGTATTACAATTTTACCAACAAAATCCTGCCCTTTTTTTGCCATTCCAGCACCTAAAAGATTGGCTTTTGCACCAAGCATTGGGTCTCTATCATACAATTCGACACGATAAAAATACTGACCACCGAATTTATCATCAACAGATACCTTAACATCCATTTTTTTAACTGAAGACCATTTAAAATCTGATGGAATTGAAACCCCTGATGGAAATAATTTTGGTGCAGCTACTTCTATTTCCTTAGGAGCATCTACTTTAAAACAGCCAGTAAGACATGTGAAAAGTCCTAAACCAAATAGCAATCGACGAGAACTCTTTTGTTTAAAAACAATTGTGAATGGATAAATACTCATAATACTATTTTTAATTAATATGTGATGATTAAGATACTCTGTTTTACAAGCAAAAAATATTCCAATTTGGGTCATAAAAAAGGAAAAAATAACTTATTTTATTAAAAGGATACATATCTTTTTTTGCTTTATGCAAAGTATTCATCTTGGGAGTCATTCCCCGAAATGTAAAACAATAAGCTTTTACAAAAATCCATCAAAATCCTATTCTTTACTAATTTGATTGTACAGCGATTTAATTTGTACTATCTTAGGCATAAATTGCACGATTCCTTTATAAACATTATAGAGTCTGTGGCAGTTACTATTAAAAACTGGATTAAAAGTATAAAATCAATGCACTTTTAGAGTAAAAAGTCAGGAGAATAGCTAATAAATATAAGTAACAAAAAGTGTAAGATGTCAAGAAAAATATTATCAAAAAAAATACAAATTTGATGTAAAAGGGCAATTTTCATTGCTTAAACACAGAAAAATATAGCACTTTATAAAAATTACTATATTTTTAATATAAATGGCTCGGTTCTTGTGATAACAAAAATATTGTCATCAATTCTTTCTGAATTATAAGCATACAAATTGAGCTAAATGAACTACTCTTTTTGAGCTAAAATTCATGTAACTTGACAATTTTACTTACAATTTCCTATAAATAATCTATGAAAGGTATAATTTTTACTGAGTTTTTTGAGATGGTCGAACAAAAGTTTGACTATACAATGGTTGACAAACTACTTACCAACACAAAATTACCATCAGGAGGCGTTTATACCGCAGTCGGCACCTACAGTCACACAGAAATGGTAAGTTTAGTAGTCAGCCTTAGTCAAGAAACCTCCATTCCGATTCCAGATTTATTAAAAGTTTTTGGAGGGTATTTATTCAAAATTTTTAGCAAAAGCTACTCACATTTTATTGAAAACGCACCTGATGCCTTCACATTCTTAAAGTCAATTCATAATTATATTCATGTTGAAGTTAGAAAGCTTTATCCAGATGCAGAATTACCTCATTTTGAAATAGAGCATCCCCAACCGAATACCCTTGTAATGGATTATCATTCTACCCGTAAGATGTCTGACTTAGCTTTCGGTCTCATCGAAGCCTGCTTAGAGCATTTCGGAGAAAATGCCAGTATTTCACAAGAGGTAATCAACCATGATGGAAGTTTAGTGAAATTTGTGATTGTGAAACAGTAAAATGGAAGAAAACGAAATACTAAGACGTCGAATTGAACGAGAGCAAAAGGCTCGTAAACAAGCAGAAGAGATTCTGGAAGCAAAAGCTTTGGAACTCTACGAAGCTAATAGGCAACTACGTGACTTAAACGAAAACCTTGAAATTCAGATTAAAAAGGGGGTTGCGGAGTTACAACAAACCGAAAAACGTTATCAAGACCTCATCGAGTCAGTACAAGATATAATCTATAAAATATCACCAGAAGGCTTTTTCACATTCGTTAATCCTGTTGTTAAACAACGTTTGGGTTTCTCAGAAAGCGAAATCATTGGTTTGCATTTTACAGAACTCGTATTACCCGAGTATCGCGAAAATTTAGTGATGTTTTACAGAGGAATGTTGCAACAAAAACAAGAAAGCACATACAATGAGTTTCCTGTAAAAGCAAAAAACGGAACAACCGTCTGGATTGGACAAACCGTCAGATTAATTGAAGTTGACAACCAAATAACAGAAATGGTTGCGGTTGCTCGAGACGTAACTGACCGAAAAAATGCCGAAGACTCGCTCCGAACCACCCAAACACGCCTCTCTACGCTGATAACAAATCTACAAAAAGGAGTGTTAGTAGAAGATGAAAACCGTAGAATCATTCTTGTTAATCAATTGTTTTGTGAAATTTTCGGTATCCCTGCTGAACCGGAAGCTTTGGTAGGAATGGACTGCTCACAATCAGCTGAGCAATCTAAAAATCTATTTAGTGATCCAGAACAGTTTGTTCAACGAATAGATGAAATCTTAAAACGTAAACAAATAACCGTTGAAGAAAACATCACAATGGCTGATGGTCGAATTTTGCAACGTGACTATATACCAATTTTTTTAGAAGGCCATTACAGGGGACATCTATGGGAATATGCAGATATCACAGAGCAACATCACTCACAAGAACTTATCCGTAAAAGTGAAGAAAAATACCGTGGAATTATGAATAACATGGAATTGGGCTTGCTTGAAGTAGATAATGACCAAAAAATTATTCGTGCTTATGACCGCTTTTGTAAAATGATTGGATATGCTGAAGAAGAATTAGTGAACCAAAACGCCGCTGAATTCTTTTTACCCAAAGAGTTCAATGACGTTATTGATGCTCAACAACAAAAACGAAGCAAAGGCTATGCTTCTTCGTATGAATTACAATTAATCAAAAAAGATGGAAGTCGCCTCTGGGCAATTGTAAGTGGTGCTCCAATTATGGATGAAGATGGACAAGTTGTTGGTTCGTTGGGTATCCATTATGATATTACTGAGCGAAAACAGCTCGAACAAGAGCTTGAACATGCCAAACAAATTGCAGAAGATGCCCGACAAGCTGAAAAACAATTTTTAGCAAATATGAGTCATGAGATTCGTACACCCCTCAATGCCATTATTGGTATGACTCATTTGTTATTTGATACTCGCCCAAATAAACAACAGTACGAATATTTAGACATTCTTAAAACCTCGGCTGATTTTCTACTCGGCCTCATTTCTGACTTACTCGATATGGCAAAAATAGAAGCTGGTCGCATTGAAGTACAAAAACAACCTTTTGATTTGGTAGGTTTGCTCCGAACCAATCAACGTGTATTTCAAATTAAACTCGAAGGTCGCCCTATTGAGTTAAATCTAATGATTGATGCTCGAATTTCGGGCAATTACATTGGAGATGACTTAATAATGAATCAGATTTTATTAAATCTTATCGGAAATTCAGAAAAATTCACAGAAGAAGGGTCAATTGATATAACAGCAAAAATAAAAAAGCAAGAAGACGAAATAACTTGGATTGAATTTAAAATTGCCGACACTGGAAGTGGTATTCCAGAAGAAAAATTAGAGTTGATTTTTCAAAAGTTCAAGCAAGTAAATGCACAAGGGCACAAGCATAAAGGTACTGGTTTAGGCTTGGCCATTACAAAGCAATTAATTGAATTGCAAGGTGGTACAATATCAGTAAAAAGTGAGGAAGGTGAAGGTACAACATTTACATTTGTGCTACCTTTTCAGAAATCTGATACCGAAGTTGTTGTAAATTCCCACGAGATTCAACTTGCTCCAAACAATGTTGAAGGTTGTAAGATACTGGTTGCTGAAGATAATATGATGAATCAAAAATACATCAGTAGCCTACTCAGTAAATGGAAAATTGATTTTACTATTGCCTCAGACGGCAAAAAAGCCATCGAACAAGCCCAAAAGCAGGCCTTTGACATCATTCTGATGGATATTCAGATGCCAAACACGGATGGCTACGAAGCAACAATAACGATTAGAAATACAGTAAACCATAATCAGAAAACTCCTATTATTGCATTAACTGCCTCGGCAATGCTCGACCAAAAGAGTAAAGCACTTTCGGTTGGTATGAATGATTTCATTACGAAACCATTTGCTCCAAATGTTTTATTGAATACGATTCAGTCTTATCTAAAGGTTTCAAAAGCATCAATAAGACCTACTGAACACACTTTCAATGCTTTGCTTGACAAAGAAAGACTCACTAATCTTTATGGTACTGACAAAGAATATGCTGCTGATATGTTTCAGGCTTTTATAAATGATGTACTACCTGACTTTCAGCAATTTGAACAGCTAATTGAGCTACAAGACTGGCATGGTTTGGGAGTTCATGCACACAAGCTCAAACCTGCTTTGGGTATGGTTGGACTAAGCAAACTTGAAGAACAAATGAATTATATTGAAAAAATATCTAATACCAGTAAAAACATAGATACCCTAAAAAGTATATGGAGCGAATTTAGGGTAAATCTTGAGCAAATTTTACCTGTATTAAAAGAGGAATTAGAAGCTTTAACAAAATAAACGGAGGTTCTTTCTTAGAAAGAACCTCCGTCAGAAATCTTACAGTACAGAAAATAGGCGGTGATTATTGCCTATGCCCTAAAGCTATATTTTGCTATTTTCTGATATAACTCTTTAGGATTAAAAGGTTTTGTAACATAATCGTTCATACCAACTAAAAAAGCTCGATCTTGATTGGTAAATGTTGCAGAAGCAGTAAGGGCGATAATTGGAATTTCGGCATCCATCGCTCTGATTTTCTCAGCTGCAGTGTATCCATCCATCACAGGCATCTGAATGTCCATCAAAATTAAATCATATCTTTTCTTTTCATATTTTTCGGTGGCTATTAAGCCATTTTCGGCTATTTCTACCTCGATTTGCCATCTTTCCAAAAACTTAGTTGCTACCTTTATATTGATTGGATAATCTTCTACCAATAGTATTCTTACACCTTTGAGGGTATCTTCATTGAGTAAATCATTTGCCCCTTCTGAAGATTTATTTTTTAATTCTGAACCAATTTCGAGCGAAATTCTAAAGAAAAACTTAGCTCCTTTGCCAGCTTCACTTTCAAGCTGAATTTCACTACCATGAAGCTCTAAAAGTTTTTTAGTAATTACTAATCCTAAACCAGTTCCTCCAAATTGTCGAGTAGTTGCTGAGTTTTCTTGAGTAAATTTTTCAAAAATCATTGCTTGTTTTTCTAAAGCAATACCGATTCCAGTATCTGCAACCGAAACTTCCATCGTAACAAAATTATCTATTTTACTAATGCATGAAAGTTCGACAGTAATACTGCCATTTCTTGTAAATTTAACGGCATTTGATACTAAGTTTGAGATAATTTGACCTAAACGTAACGAATCTCCGATGAGAATATCAGGCACATCATCATCAATCATCAACCTAATTTTATTGCCTTTTTCTTCGGCTTTAACTTGATTTGCTTTCTTGATATTTGAAATAAGTTGTTTAAAATCGAAGGAGATTCTTTCTAATTCAACTTTTCCAGCCTCAATTTTACTAAAATCTAAAATATCATTAATCAAAACATGAAGATTATCGGTAGAAAACTGCAAAATTCTAAGATTCTCAGACATTGTTTCGCTCATTTCTTCCTGTTGCATCAGATAAGTCAAGCCTACAATTGCATTCAAAGGCGTGCGAATTTCGTGACTCATCATCGATAAAAACTCCGATTTAGCTTGAGTGGCGTGTTCGGCGGCTTCTTTGGATTTACGTAATTCGGCCTCCATTATTTTACGATTCTCAATCTGAACCTGCAAGAAATCGACTAAACTAAGTAAGTTATTTGAATCTAAAGTTTTAGACTCAAATCCTTCTTTAACTTCCAGTGAATGAATAGCCTCAACTAATTTTTCAACTGATAGACGTCTTTGCTTTATTTCTTTTTTGAGTTTAATATTTATTTCTGCATATTCTTTTTCATTGAGTTGAGAAGAATGTTCAAATAATTCTTTATCTCTCTCAAAGTTAATATACGACTCATTAACAGCTTTTACAAAGTTTTGAAAACCTTCGTGTTTCAAACAATCTTCGGTAAGGTGCTTTGATATTTGTTTAGTTAGTAAACGATGAAAATTGGTATTGGTCATACAACAGTTATTTTTCAGAAAGAGTAGTAATAGTCATGGTTTGATTGTGTAATTCACAGCGAACATTGCCATTTTGAGATGAAATTTCGCCATACGAATAAAAGCCAGTCATAATTGTATTATCGCCAAAAATCTCACGAGCAGCTTCTACTTCTTCTTCTGTGCGTTGCCCTAAAACCAACTTCCTTCCTACACAACTTACCAAAAGGGCTAATTCAGGAGAACCTCCGAATGGTTCTAACGAACTTTGTGCCGCTGTTCCAGAAGCATCAATTAATCGGTCGAGATTAGCCTTCATGAATCTTACTAAAGCTCCTTTAGGCATATCTCCCGCAAAAGTCATACTTTTATTCACTTCATCAATTGAAAGAATCGTTCTGACAACTGGTTCATCATCTTCGGTTATACGCATTGACAATGGAAACAGTAATGCTGCACCAGGGAGCTCGTCAGCATATTTTCCTAAATACTCTTTATAAATATCAAGAGCTGCCTTATCACCAATTTGATACAAAACATTATATTCTGATGCTGTTACTTCTCTTTCTGGACCAAAACCGTCCCAACCTCCAAGAGTTCCATGACCTACTTTTAGGTCTTTTGCATACAAACCTATACCTACAATTACACCTTGCTTAGGGTTTTCATTGAGTCCGACCAATGTTTTTTCAAATCGAGCTTCATCACCTGCCAAACCGCCAGAAATTGGTATTTTATTTTCTGTTTTTTCATTCAATGCTGCAATCAAAGCACTGCCATTCACTTGTCCACCATCTGAAATAACTAAGATTGTAGCCAAATCATCGCTCATGAGAGCATCAGCAATTTTTTCACCGGATATTGCACTTTGCAAATAGTTTTCAATTTCAACCTTGACTGTGCGAACAGTGGTCTTATCAAATTCAATGGCAGTTGCAATGATCGTTCCGCTATATACTGAATCATTGTAAATTTCACCCGAAGTAGAGTTAATTACAATTTCGGCAGAAGGATATAAATCTTTTATAAATTGGTAAGGCTGAGTTGCCTCTAAACATTTTCGCTCACCAAAAGCTAATACAAGTTGGACATTTAACGGATTGAAGTTTTCAGTTTCAGAAATAACACTCCAATGACCATTTTCAAAAGCCCTTTGCTGAATTTTCATAAAGTCTGGTTTATTAGGTTTGCAATTTAAAAATAATATTTATACGATTAACTGATTAGTAAAAAATGTTAAGTTATTTTTTTTAATCCATGAAGAAAGTCATATTTGCCAATAACAATCTTTGTGATTTATAAGCAATTTATAAGCCAATTTAATGAATATTATGTCAATAAATGCACATTTAGTGTATTTTGTGCCATATTTTAATCAATTATCGCCTTTAAGATTCAGTTTAAATTAAAAACGCAGAAAAATAGCCGTTTGGCAATATTTTTGCTGCAAATATTTGCAAAATATCAGTAAAAAGTAGTTCCATAAATTAACCTAAATAATAATTAAAATTTACTACATTTAGATGATAATTACCCAAAAACCAAACACTTACCAACGAAATAATGACTAATAAAATAAAGCTTCTAATAATCGATGATGAGCCGAGTACTCGAAAAGTACTTGAGCATTTCCTTAACAAAGAGTTTGAGGTAACAGTAAAAAATGATGGAATGGAAGGCATGGGCTGGTTGGAGTCGGGAAACGACACCGATTTTATTATTGCCGACCTTAATATGCCAAATCTTAATGGAAAAGAATTAATTAGGGTTATTCGGGCAAGTAATCTTTACAGCAATTTACCAATTATCATTCTTTCGGGAACTGATGAAAGTAAAGAAAGAATCGAATGTTTAAACTTAGGTGCTGATGATTTTATGTTGAAACCCTTCAATCCAATGGAGGTTCATGCCAAAATTAAAGCAATTTTAAGAAGAGTTAAGCCTCAATAATTTATATAACCATTATGAATAACATCGACCAAAACGAGGTAGAATCTTTCCCGATTAAAGTTATTTTAGTTGAAAATGACGACTTAGCCGTAGTGAGTTTCTTGAAGAAATTCGGCACGAGACTCAGCATTAAAGTCATTGAAAGTGCTGAAGAATGTTTAGAGTTTATCAAAAACACCTATCCGCCCGATGCTGTAATTATCAGCAGAAATATGGGTGGGTTAAAGTTTTTGGAAACAGTTAGACATTCAAGTTGGACTTGTACACTTCCTGTTATCATTACCAGCGACCAAATTACTCCAGGACTAACTAAAGAGGTTTTGGAAAAGAAAGGTGACGATTTATTTTCAAAAGATTTTAGTAGTGGCGATTTGATAACTCGCTTGGAATATTTTATCAAACGCCGTCATTATCAATCTGTTCAACAAACAAAAGCCAACTTTTTAGAGGTAAAAATTCCTTTTTGGAAACGTTTCATTGATGTTACTTCGACTGGCTTAGCTTTGTTACTTCTATCTCCCCTATTAATTATTGTCGCTATTTTAATAAAACTCGACTCAAAAGGGCCGATTGTTTATAAATCTCGACGGGTGGGTGCGGGCTATAAAATCTTTGAAATTTACAAGTTCAGAACGATGAGAACCGATGCTGACACCATGATAAAGAACATGGGTTCGCTCAATATGTACACCAAGGAAACTACCCAAAAACAAATCGATGGTCTTTGTGATGCGTGTGCTTCATTTGGAATATGTCAGCAAAAAATGTACTTAGACGGCGAGGTTGTCTGTGAAAAATCTTATTTAGCTCAGAAAAAAGAAAAGGTCGCCTTCATGAAATTCCAAAATGACCCTCGTATTACAAAATTGGGTGGTTTTTTACGCAATAGTAGCATCGACGAGTTACCACAATTATTCAATATATTTATGGGTGATATGTCACTCATTGGGAATCGACCTTTGCCATTGTATGAAGCTGAAAAACTAACAACCGATAAATATATCGAGAGATTTGCTGGACCAGGCGGTCTTACTGGGCTTTGGCAGGTAACCAAACGAGGAAAAGGTAAAAAGGAAATGACGGAAGAAGAACGCATCGAACTTGACATTGAATATGCAAGAAACTTTTCTTTCAAATTTGATATGAAAATTTTCTTCATGACTTTCCCAGCCTTATTACAATCAGAAAACGTGTAAATAACCAACTAAAAACTACATTGATAATTCAACATTATCAATTATCAATAAAAACATGGCTCTTTTTCTCGAAATATTATTTTGGTTTTGCATCGGTTTAGTTGCATATACATATGTAGGTTATGGTATTATTGCTTGGATTTTGGTAAAAACCAGAAAGATTCTTGGAAAAGAATTTAAAAAATACAATGACTCAACTTTTCTTCCTAAAGTTACATTAGTAGTTCCTGCATACAACGAAATGAGTTGCATTGAAGCTAAAGTAAAAAATACTTTTAGCTTAGATTATCCAGCCGATTTAATGGAAGTTTTGTTTGTTACAGAAGGTTCAAACGATGGCACTTCAGAATATATCGATTCTCTAAAAGTTAATTACTCTAACCTACGCATGATTGGTGGAGATACTCGTCGAGGAAAAATTGAAGCAATGAACATTGCCATCAAAACAATCAACACCCCTATTGTAATTTTTACGGATGCAAATACCAACCTTAACAATCAAGTTATAAGAAATATTGTAAGACATTTCCAAGACCCAGTTGTTGGAGCAGTTGCAGGCGAAAAACGAATCGAAACCGAAGGCAGTGAAGCAGCAGCGGGTGCTGGCGAAGGTCTATATTGGAAATATGAATCATTTCTAAAAAAATTAGACACCGAACTATATTCGGTTGTGGGTGCTGCGGGCGAGCTTTTTGCAGTCCGAACACATTTATTCGGAGAAGTCGAAAAAGATACTTTGCTTGATGATTTCATCGTTTCGCTTCGCATAGCGGCCAGTGGTTATCGCGTTATTTACGAACCCAATGCGTACGCAAGCGAACGACCATCATTTTCGATTCAAGAAGAGATGAAGCGTAAAATCAGAATTGCAGCAGGTGGTTTTCAGTCAATTGCTCGTTTAGACTACTTATGGAATATCTTCCGATTTGGATTGCTTTCATTTCAATATGTTTCGCACAGAGCTATGCGATGGGCTGTTGCCCCTTTTTGCTTACCTTTGATATTCTTACTTAATTTCATTTTGTATTTTGAAGATACAAACCTAATCAAACAACCGACTTATCAATTCATAATGTTGGCTCAAATTGCGTTTTATCTGATGGCAATTATTGGTTATTATCTTGAAAATAAGAAGATAAGAATAAAAGCATTATTTGTGCCATTTTATTTCTCATTTATGAATTATTGTGCGATAAAAGGCTATTTCAGATACCGAAATGGACTGACATCTGGTATTTGGGAAAAAGCTAAGAGAGCAGCTTAATGTGTAATACGACTATATGCAATTCTAAATGAATGACCAATGATTAATTTTTTCATACCTGATTGGGTACAAAATATACTTCAAAAGCCACTTAATATAAAGCAATATTCGGCCTCCGAAATTGAAGATTTGAAGCAAAAACTCACAAAATTTTCATCCGAAAATCCTTTAGTAAGTGTGGTTATTCCAGCTTGGAATGAAGAATTAGGCATTTTGCACACTTTACATTCATTGGCAAATACTAATACAAAATATCCAGTAGAATTACTTGTGATTGATAACAATTCAACTGATGGCACAAGTTCACTATTAAAGTCTCTCGGAGTCAGCACAATACTTGAAACAAAGCAGGGTGTTGGTCATGCCCGTACTTGTGGCTTACATAATGCCAAAGGAAAATATATTCTGACAGGCGATAGTGATACACTTTATCCTGCTGGCTGGATAACCGCAATGACCGATGGAATGCTCAATGACGAGCAGGTTTACTGTGTACATGGGAGTTATTCATTTTTACCAAGCGATAGCACACCTCGTTGGCAATATGCTTTCTATGAGTTTTTGAGTAGTTTTATTATCAAGAGAAAAGAAAAAACACAACCATTTTTAAACACGCTGGGTTTTAACTGTGGCTTTCTACGCCAAAAAGGAATTGAAGTTAATGGTTATGAAATCGAAACTCAAAGAACTTTTAGGGGAGCGGCAGGTGTTGCTGAACAAAATGCCACCGAAGATGGGATGATGGCACTAAGACTACAACAAGCAGGTGGTAAAAACAAGGCTATCATGGCCAGTGATGGCAGAGTATGGACAAGCGACCGTCGAATCCAGTTGGATGGGGGATTAAAAAGTGCTTTGACATTACGAATTAAAAAATACCTTTTCAAGCAATAATATGTCAATTATTTCAACCATCAAATCAAATCCAAAACTGAAACAGTTTGTGCATTGGTGCTTAATTCCAAAGCATCAAGCTCGTCCGAGGGTATGGGTGAAATGGTTTATAAATCCATTTTTTCATAAAAAAGGCAAAGGAACAAGTATTTGCCGAAGGACTCGTATGGATGTTTTACCCTTTCAACCTTTCAATATAGGTGATTATAGTACGGTTGAGGATTTTGCAACAATAAATAATGGGGTTGGGCCAGTAAATATTGGCAATAACTCAAGAATTGGTATCGGTAATGTAATAATTGGGCCTGTTACCATTGGCAACAACGTAATTTTGGCTCAAAACATAGTCATGAGTGGGCTGAATCATAATTATACCAATATAGAAGTTCCGATTTATTTGCAAGGAGAAACAGTTGCAAACATCACTATCGAAGATGATTGCTGGATTGGAGCAAATGCAGTAATTACGGCCGGAGTCACTGTCGGGAAACACAGTGTAGTAGCTGGAGGGGCAGTTGTTACTAAAAGTATTCCGCCTTTCAGTGTAGCAGTGGGAAACCCTGCGAGAGTCATAAAACAGTATGACTTTGAAAGTAAAGCTTGGATTTCAATCTAAAAATCAGCTTTATATAAGTTTTTATGGTCAAAAAAGCTGTTTCAATTTTAGTTTTATTATCATGCTTTCCAAGATGAAAAAAGAAGACAAACCAATACCTTCAAATGAAAAAGAAAGACTCGAAGCATTGTTAAATTATAATGTCTTAGACACCTTGTCTGAGGAAGATTTTGATAATATCACCCAGTTAGCCTCTTTTATTTGTCAAACTCCAATTGCATTAATTACACTACTCGACGATAAAAGACAATGGTTTAAATCTCGAATAGGGCTTGACATACCTGAAACAGCAAGAGAAATTTCATTTTGTCAGTATGCCATCATGGGCGATGAAATATTTGAAGTTCAAAATGCTCTTGAAGACGAAAAATTTAGAGATAACCCACTCGTCACTGGCAATCCTAATATTCGATTTTATGCTGGAGCCCCAATCACCACACCTGATGGTTTTAACCTTGGCTCTCTATGTGTTATTGATGATAAACCTAAAAAATTAGATAATAACCAGAAAAAAGCTCTCACAACCCTCGCAAAAAATGTAATAGCTCAATTAGAACTGAGAAAAGTAAATCTTGAATTAAAGAACGAAGTTGAAAAATTATCACAAAAGGCCTTAGAAATCATAACACTGGAGCTAAATAGTTATAAATCTGCCTTAGACTTGACTTCAAGTGTTGTTATTACTGACCCAAATGGTATTATAAATTTTGTGAATGATGCAACATGCAGTATTTCAAAATATTCAAGAGAAGAATTAATCGGTCAGAATAACAGAATTTTAAATTCGGGTTATCATTCAAAAGATTTTTTTGCTGATCTATGGCAGACAGTTACTGCTGGACTCGTCTGGAAAAAAGAAGTTAAAAATAGAGCAAAAGATGGAACATCTTATTGGGCTGAGACTACCATTGTGCCATTTTTGGATGAAAATGGTAAGCCACTCAGATATGTCGCAATCAACCGAAATATTTCCAAACAAAAAATTTCTGAAAACAAACTACATCAGTTTTTTAATTTATCGCAAGATTATCTGTGCGTTGCCAACACTGCTGGCTATTTCGAGACTATAAGTCCAACATTCATTAGAGAATTGGGCTATTCAGAAGAAGAATTAACCTCAATGCCATTTCTTCACTTTGTCCATGATGATGACGTTAATGCAACTCAAAACGAAATTTCCAAATTAGCACAAGGCATTAATACAATCAACTTTGAAGTTCGCTTTAAACGCAAAAATGGAGGTTATAAATTATTAAGCTGGAATGCTTCGCCTGACCGAGAAACCAATTTATTATATGCCATTGCCCGAGATATTACATTAAGTAAGAAAATAAACGAAGAAAATAAACGTCTATCGCTCGTCGCCAAAGGCACAGATAATATCATCATTATCACCGATAAAGATAAAAGAATCGAGTGGGTAAATGAGCCATTCGTTACCTTGACGGGCTATACTTTAGAGGAAGTTATTGGCAAAAAACCAGGAGGACTACTTCAGTACGACGAAACCGATCAAAATACTGTTTTACAAATTAGAGAAGCCTTAAATAATCAAACATCATTTAAGGGTGAAATAAAGAACAGAAATAAAGCAGGTAAAAGATATTGGCTCGAAATTAGTATAAGTCCAGTTTTTAATGATAATCACGAACTGATCAATTACATAGCAATTGAGTCGGATATAACAGAGAAAAAACGAAAAGACCTCAATATTGCCAATCTAATGGCATCTCAAAATGCCATTTTCAATGGGGTTGGCTATGCTGTAATTTTTACTGATGCCAATGGAATAATCAAAAGAATTAATAAAGCAGGACTGGATTTAATAGAATACACCGCCGACGAAGTCATCAATAAAATGACTCCTGCGGTTTTCCATGAACCAGCCGAAATATTAAAACGAGCTGAAGATTTGACCTTAGAATTGGGCGAAGAAGTAAAACCTGGCTTTGATGTTTTTGTGATAAAAACGAGAGGTGATAATAATGCAGATGCGAACGAATGGACTTACGTATCTAAATCAGGCAAACGGATTCCTGTTTGGTTGAGTGTTACCTGCATAAAAAATACAGAAAATAAAGTATTGGGTTATTTGGGTGTAGCAGAAGACTATACCATCAAAAAGCAAGCCGAGTTAGACTTAATCAATGCCAAAAACCTTGCTGAACAAGCCGTTTATGCCAAAGATAGCTTTTTGGCTAATATGAGTCACGAAATTCGTACTCCATTAAATGCCATCATTGGTTTTACTGAACTTATCACTCAAAGCAATCTTGACGCAACACAACAGGAATTTGTCAATAATATTCAGATTGCGGGCGATAACCTATTACTTATCATTAATGATATTTTAGATTTATCAAAAATAGAATCGGGTCAATTAGTAATAGAATCTTATCCGTTCAATATAAGAAGTACTTTAAAACACATTTATGATTTACTGAAAGTAAAAGCTGCAAAAAACAACCTTGATTTTAGTCTATTATTAGATGCTGAAATGCCTGAATTTGTTGTAGGAGACAAAGGGCGTATCAATCAGATAATGATGAACCTGGCAGGGAATGCTGTAAAGTTTACAGAAGAAGGTGAAGTAACAATTTCGGTAAAGAAAGTTGCAGAAACACAAGATAGCGTTACCATTAAGTTTTCGGTAAAAGATACAGGCATTGGAATTGCAGAAGATAAACTTGTGACAGTTTTTGAAAGATTCACTCAGGCCGAAATCAGTACAACTCGAAAATTTGGAGGTACAGGCTTGGGGTTAAACATTGTAAAACAATTGGTTGAACTACAAAATGGTCAAATTCAGGTCAAAAGTAAATTGGGTCGAGGTTCAGAGTTTTATTTTTCTTTAACATTCCAAAAGGTTGAATCTTCAGTCATAGATACTATTATAGAAAGTAGTACTAATCAAAAACCGTTTGGCAAGTTATCTATTTTACTTTGCGAAGACAATGAATTAAATCAACGCTTAGCCAGAAATGTCATTCATAAATTTGGTTTCGATTTAGATATTGCGGTCAATGGTGAAGAAGGTATAAATTTATTGTTGAAAAACAAATATGACCTAATTTTAATGGATCTTCAAATGCCTGTAAAAGACGGGTATCAAACCACTATTTATATTCGACAAGACTTAAAAATGGACATCCCGATCATCGCCATGACTGCCCATTCATTAATTGGTGAGCAGCAAAAGTGCTTTGATATTGGAATGAATGCCTACGTTGCAAAACCATTCAAACAGCAAGATTTATTAAATAAAATACATTCAGTAATTGAAAACATCAATAAAAAACAAATTGAAGTTTCTATTGATTATCAGGAATTACCATCAGAAATAACCGATAAAAAAAGTATTGATTTTTCTTATTTAGATTCAGCAGGTGGGGCAGATAATAATGACTTCAAAAAAGAAATGGTTCAAATATTTATCAATAAAGTGCCAACCGATTTAAGTTTACTCGAAAAGGCAATTGAAGAAAAAACGTATCCAGACATCAAAAGAATTGCACACGATATGAAATCCTCACTGTCAATGTTTCGATTGGCCAATGAAGTTGAATATTTAGAGCAAATCGAAAAAGGTGCAAAAATTGAAAATGTGAATCATGAATTAATTGACGAGTTTGTTTCATTTAAGAAAGAAGTTGTCAATATAATTGACCTACTTAAAGAAAATTAAAATGGCATTGCAAGTGCCATTTTATATTATTTTAAGTCCGCAGCATTATATACTTTTCGATTAGCACCCAATATTCTTTGCTGATTATCTTTAAAGTATATACTTGTTACATTTTTTGTGGAGTCTTGTTTCAAATATTGAATTCCACTCATGCTTGTAATTGTATGAATGATATTCTCTGTAGAAATCTTAGCGTTAATGTGTGATTTCAAATTAGTAATTTTATTGGGAAAGGCTTTCTCTAATAATGGTGAATACCAAACAAAATAAGGTATATGAGTAATATACTTTGATGGAACAGGATAAGCGTGTTGAGATAAACCTCTGCCATCATCAAATAGATTTTCGCCATGGTCAGACAAATATGTTACAAAAGAATGAGCATTCTGACTTGATACTAAACTTATTACCTTATCGACCACTGCATCAGTGTATATAATGCTATTGTCATAACTATTAACCAAGACGTTCTTAAAATTTTTATCTGCTGACTTAGAAAATATGGTTTTATTACTCGGTTTCAGTACATCAAACTTGTCGGGATACCTTACGCTATAGTCATAATGACTTCCGATGGTGTGTAAAACAATGAATTTCTTATCGCCAGGCTCTGACAATATCTTCTTAAAGGTCTCCACTAATTCCATATCTCTATGGACATGCTTAGTAGCCCTGAAATCAGAAATATTAAGATACTGTTTGTCGGCCTCTTGCAAATGGATTTTAATATGCCCCTCATCTACTTGGTTTGTAAGCCAATAAGTAGAAAATCCTGCTTCTTTAAATACACTTACGATACTTTTTTGTTGATAATGTTTATCATAATTATCAGCACCAACTCCTGTCAATAATAACGGTATAGCATATTCTGTAATAAATCCACCAGCCATTACATTATTAAAAGAAATCAGATTTTCTCGTTTTGAGAGTAGCGGGGAAGTATTTTTTTCATACCCGTTAATTCCCCAATGGTCGTATCGAGAACTTTCTCCCATAACTAACACATAAACTTGTTTTCCCTCAATATTTACAATTTGTTTAGCATTGAATTTAAAATTTACTCGCTCTTCTTTGGTAGAATTAACTAATTGATACTGACGATAAGTCATTTTAGCAGCATACAAAAGCGAAGTAGGAAAAACCGTGTAAAACCTTGACCTCAAATTAGCTAAATAATTTTTTGTTCCTGTATCAAATATGGGCAATAACAATAATACAATCAATGAAATAAACGAGGTAAAATAGCCTATTCGGAGAGGGATTACATTTGGTATTCTTTTAAAAATAAAGATTAATCCAACCAAATAAGATACGACAACACCCAACATACGAAACACATATCCTCCAACTAATTCCTTTGCTTCATTAATATTTGTATTGAGAATTAGAAGAATTGAGGCATCATTGATTGGAACACCAAAATGGATGATAGAACCTAAATTGAATGGAATAAGAATAAAAATTGGTGATAATAGAATAAGATACAAGCGTATGTTTTTAGTAAATAAAAAAACTGGTAAGAGAAATAATCCTGTGCAGGCCAATACACCGAATATCCCCAATCCATATTGCTCAGATTTAAAGAAAAAAACAAAATCACACACAGCGATTAGTGAAATTGCAAAGTAAAAATAATAAATTGAAGGTGTACTAAAATTTGTAAAGAAATTACGAAAAAACATGGCTATTCTTTGTGGGATAATGAAAAACTTTATTATCTTATAAAAATAACCAAAAACTATTAAAAATGCACAACTATTCTTTATCTAATTCATCCAAAATAGCTGCATCAATAGTTTCATTAAATTTACGATCAAAAAGTTTCCCTGAATATTGTAAAACAAGCAAGTCATCAATCGTGAAAGTCTTTGGGCTTGCTTTTCCTTCCGACCAATCAATGTATCTGAGATTATCGTTCACCATGTCTTTTTGGTAAATTGAGTCAAATGTAATTAACTTCACTTGTTATGAATTACATCTAACTTTTTAAAATCCCTTTTTACCTCAGTGTACATTTTTTTTAGTATTTTCCTATCATATAAAGGAATAAATCTCCAATATCCTTTATAATTGAATAACCACCGCAGGAGACCTCTAATATCTTTTTTCTTCCAGCATCGCCTTAAATCTCGGTAGAAAAGAGCTATTTCTACTTCTTTTTTCAAATCTTTCTGATTCTCAGGCTCTATTTCAATAGGTTTATCACCAGCTTTTATAATTTTCCTAATTCCTTCCGAAAAATCATGACCCGTAAATCGGCTCAGTGACATCCAATTATTGAGTCTAACATCTACTTCAATTAAAAAATACTTGTTTTTAATAGGTTCATAAATATACGAAATACTTGCAAATCCATTTAAGCCAAGTGATTCAGCTAAGGTTCTTAGTAAAGTTTCGATTTCTTGATTCCTAAAATATACTCTTCGAGTTGTATAGCTGAAGCTATTTTCAAAGAAATCCAATATTTTTGCAGCGTTGTAAACAACTAATTGACCTTGATGAAATAACGCTTCTACCCCAATTTCTTCACCAGAAATATATTCTTGTATTACTAATTTTTCTTTAACTGATACCTTTTCAAACCCTTCAACCAAAGCCTTTTTGTCATCACAGAAGTAGATTCCTGCACCACTCCAACTCAAGTCCATCTTTAGTAGTAGTGGATAATTCATTCGCCTATCAATGGTATCTAAATCAAGTTGCTCAGAATACACCATAAATTTAGGGCTTAGAATTCCATTTCTTTCGCATACATTAGAAAAACCTGCTTTTGAAGAAAGCATTTCACGGTTTTCAATTTTAGTTAATGGTAAAATTCTTTTTACTAATTCTTCAGATTCAATATTTTCGTTTATAATTTTAATGATTAAATCATCTAACAAAAAAACTCTATCATAATTTTTTGTTTCATCTTTAACTATTTGAATGACTTGTTCTACAAGAGCACTTGTCTCTTTTTCAATTTCGATCCAATTATCATAAAAGCTATTACTTGTAAGCCAAGAGTTTTTTTCACAAAGTACATCAACCTGCAAACAACCTCCACGCTTAAAGATAGCTGGGACCTCTCCCAATGAATCCCAGTCAACTACTGCTGCCAATAAGACTTTTTTCATAAATTAAAGTTTGATATGAAATATGCATATATTACATACAAAGAGTCGTTTTTTCAAATAATGAAAAAACGACTCTTTAAAAATAGTAAAGAAATTTAATGAAAACAAAAAGAATAACGCAGTAGATTTAATAATCAGACGAAATTATTAAAATAATAATACAAACAGGAGTAGGTTATTGAATATATTTAATAAATATTATAATTTATCCAATTCATTTAAAATAAACAAGTCAACACTTTCATTAAACTTACGAGCAAAAAGTTTCCCTGAATCTCGTAAAACAAGCAAGTCATCAATCGTGAAAGTCTTTGGGCTTGCTTTACCTTCCGACCAATCAATGTATCTGAGATTGTCGTTCACCATGTCTTTTTGGTAAATTGAGTTGAAAAGAATTGTTTGAAAAACGATTTCATCGCTTCCCCAAGTAAGCTCAAAAAATCTTCTAACATTCTTATTTTTCTGTAAATAATCAACAATGTATTGAGCATGCTTAGCTGAAATGCTAAACCACTGAGAACGCCCCACTGGCACTAAATCATTAGGCATTTTTCTTAGAGGCATAAGCTTATTCAGCCATTTTTCAATAAAGTGTTTTCCAGCAAAATGATAATTACACAAGTGATATTTTGTTAATCTTGGAATTGCTTCTTGCCATTCATTTGCCACTGAAAGCGTGTGCATAAATGCTTTTCCGAGATTATTTTCAAAAAAATGGTGAATATCCGCAGTACTTTTTAAAGGATAATCCTGACCACTCAATAAATTGACAAAATCATATTTTTTATCAGTTACTAAAATCTCCTCAAAACTATTGACGGTAGCTTGTACAATACTATAAGCTCCCCAGTAAACACTTACTCTATTTTTAATAAACCTAACATTTTCCGACTTCAAAAAAAGAAAAGGTTGAATGTCAGTTTTCAAATCAACGTGGATATAAAAATCGGCATCGGGATGCGTCAAACGCTCAATCAATCTACTTAATTGATGCGGATTTGCATGAGTTAGTATCAGATGAGCAATTTTCATAAGTTAGTGGCTTTAGTTTTAGATAAGAATTGTTGAAGCATCATTTTTAGTTCATCCAAACCTACACTAAAAAAGCCCCAAAGTGTAAAGTCGAGGTATTTTTTTAACCAGAAATATCCAAAAAACACACCCGCTAAAAATGTAAATAAAGTGGCTAAAGCTACGCCATTGATATTGCCAAAAAGATAAATACCGACGAAATCGAAAGTAATATTGGTAGCTAACATTACTAAAACTTTGTAGAAATTGATTTTAGGTTGATGAATAATGTCAAGCGTAACACCCAAAAATCTATCGATCGGAAAAAACATTGCAAAGCACATAAAAATCCGATAAACCGATACTGCATGTGTACCAGAATATTGCTTTCCGCCCAAAAGCGTGATAGCAACATCGGCCAATAAAACCGCTAATATTGATACAGGAAACAATGCCAGTGTAAGCGTTCCTGCATATTTTTGCATAATGGCCACTACTTCTTCTTTTCTTCCTTTATTAAACGCTTCCGACATTGATGGCATGCCCGTAGATAAAAATGCTCTCAATGGAATTTCGATAATTTCCATCAAACGCATCGGAATCGTAAACATAGCAACCGCCGCTGGCCCAGCCGTTCCTAAGACAAACATGATGATAAATGTATCTGAACTTCGGAGTAAATTCGTACTAATGGTAGTTCCAACACTATATTTTCCGAAATGAAATAATTCCAATATACTTTCTTTGGTTCTTTTGCTAAAAGTTCGGATTCGAGTCCACCCTTGTGAAATACAGTATAAACTCACCAATCCAGAGCTAATAGCATTAATAATCAGCACTAATTCGAGGTCTAATTTCTTAAAAATAATTATACCAAGCACCATCAAAATAAATGTACCTTGGTTGATAATACGTAGCAGTAAAAGTTTGTCGAAACGCTGGTCTGATTGGAGAATCCAAGAACCGATGGCCGAAGGTAGCGTAAATAAGAAGGTAATACCAAACCATTTGATAACACTAGCCATTCCGATATTATTAATAGATGGTAAGAAGAAAACCGCCCCAAGGTTAATGATTATCAAGATACCTGTAATGAGTAAACTTAGAAACCACACAGACCCCAAGACTGCATCTGCTCGCTCTTTTTCGGCACCAGTATAAAACTTTATCATGGCAACCTGCAAAAAACCAGTCCTAAAAGTATCTAATAAAACAAAAACTGATTGAAAAAAGAACCAATAGCCAACATCGTCTTTAGCCATAAACCGCAGTAAGATACCAACAGTTACCATTGCTAAAACCGACATCGAAGCATTGCCAACGAGCGATAGAAAATGCTTATTTTTAAGTTTTAGGAGAATACTCTGGAGTTTTATCATAATCGGAAAGTACGTTTTTTCTTTAAAAATTCTGAGTGCATAACACACATTGCAATGCACTATTTGGTCTGCAATAATTGCCCTTGAACAGCATATATTTGTTCAACGCACGCCTCCCAAGTATGGCCTTTGGCACAACTAATGGCAGCATTTCTTTTTTCTGGAATTTGTGGCAATAATGCTTTTTCGATTGCCTTTTTATATTCATCTGCTCCAATTGCCAGTTCAACATGCGGTAAAAACATTTGCATAGCAGGTGTGTCTGTGGCAACGGTTGGTTTTCCCATTGCCAGATATTCGTCGATTTTTCTTGGATAATTGCCAATCGTTAAAGCATTGACAAGTTGTGGATTCATGCAGACATCTAAATGCTGAATATATGAAGGCAATTGATTTGGCTTTTTTGACCCTAAAAAGTGTACGTTTTTGATAGTATGTAGGCGACTTTCCTGAAACATAATTTCTTCTGGTCCAATCAATACAATTTGCCAAGTTGGGTTAGCGATGGCAACTTGTTCGAGCAAATTAATGTCCAACCTCTCACCCGTTAAAAAACCAACATAACCAATACGTGGATGAGCAATATTGGCCAAATCTGTTGGTTCTTCATATACATAATTAGCTTCATACATATCTGTTTCACAACCCTGCCCAATATCTAAGCTAAGTTTATTATGACTTCTGGCACAATCGGCTAAATAGGCTGAATTGGCAAAAATAGCATCGGCTAAAGCAATCGTTTGAGGCTCTACCCTACTTCCGTGAAATTTAAAGTATGGATGCTCTGTTAAGTTATCTCGGATATAATAAAAACTTAATAATGGCTGGAAATATTTTTTAGTAAATAAACCAGTAAACATTTGACTATCATTAAAAACTGTACAGTTTTCTTTAGTCCAGCCTAATTTTTTAACAGCCTTTTTAAGGCTATTAAAAAAACCTTTCCCATTTCTTTCGTTGAGGAAATTGTAGATTGTAACATTCTTTAGCCAGTTTATGGAATGCGAAATACTTTGTGGTGTATGCACCCACAAGGCATCCGTCACTTTAACAGTGTTTTCACCAAAACCTAAAGCCAATTTAAGCCTTTTTCGGCCATGCTCCGTTTTTATTTGCTTAAATATTGACTTTATATCCATAGCAGGATTTACATATAAAACAGGTTGTGTTTTACTTAGCTCGACTGCTAAATTTCGTGCATTACTTCCTAAATTTAATTCCCACTCTTGTTGGGCAATCAATATAAATGCTTCAGGTCGTCTCGACATATTTTTTTGCTTTTAGTTTTCAAACCTTGTTTGAAGCCCCAAATAAGACTAAGAATAGCAGGTATGGCAATGATATCCCAAGGCATAATTAATGGCTGTTTTGTGTTGAATCACCGTGTGGTGTATGAATGAATTGCTTCCGAGCTTTTCCTATTTTTAACATGGCTTTTAGCATTGAAACTAATGCTATCGGTATTTGTAAAAATGCTTTTAACAATTGTTTATTGTACCATTTTGATGGAATTCCCATCATTAATGCAATTGTCAGAGCTAAAAATAGTCCAATACTAAAGTTTAAAAATTGACTCGAAAAGAAAAAAGTAAAAACTAACCATAAACCTAATGCACCGACCAACATCACTCTTGGAAATAAGTAAGTTTGAAAAACTTTGTTGAAAAACGCAACATTTCCTTTGAAAAGTTGAAACCAACCTTCGATAAAATATTTCTCAAAAAACTCTACTTGTGTTGCCAGCCACCTACTTCGTTGTTGACTAAAAACATCGGTTTTGGCTACTTTTTCATCATAAACATATTCTCCGTCTAAAAAAGCAACTTTCTTTTTGAGTCGAACCAGTCTAAACTCCAGTTCTTTATCTTCGCCTGAGGTATCGCCAATATCTTCTAAAAGCGATACAAACAATTTCCAATCAAAGGCCATTCCACTACCAATAAGGGCCGAAGGTAAACCTACTGCCACATGTCCCCTGCGAAAAATGTGGTTGTTAATTTCTTCTGTACAGGCATCTAAAAGAGCAAATGGCGTTTGTGTATTTTTGGCTGTTCGATGCCCTTGAACTGCTTCATAGCCTTGGTCGAAGGCATTATTGACTGCATGCAAAAAACCATCAGCAATATGATTATCAGCATCTAAAATCAATAAGATATCTACTGGTTCATGGATGGTAGCTTCGATTGCTTTTTGAAGAGCTTTTCCTTTCGTACTTTTTTCAAAACTTACTTCTACTACCTTGATTGGCAAAGTTTTGAGTGTTTCTAAAGTTTTTTGTGAAAACGAATCTGCAATGATTACGACCTCAAAAAACTCTTTTGGGTAATCTTGCTGTATAGCGTTTTTGGCTGTCTCAATTATTACTGAGTCTTCTTTATATCCAGGAATGAAAATGCGAATTTTTCTCAAAGATTTGGCTTTAAGAAAATGCGTTTTTGTGCCTATTTTTCCAGCTAATGAAAAAAATAACAGATAACCCACTTGAATAGTGAGATAAACCAAAATAAAATATTGAATCGAGGTACTCAGGCTTTGTATCATGGGGTTGGCATCAAATCTATTTTTGTTTTTCCGATAAATGTAGATGAATGATTTTGGGGTTCTTTATGTGGCGGTTCTGAGAAATTCCATACCAGAGCTTTCCATATAGACTTGGAATGTTCCCATTCCTTCTTTAGTCCATGCCTTATAATATGAACAACCGACGAAACCATTACAAAGAAAGTGCTGGCAATCAACCATTTGAAGCCACTATAATTTCGACGAATATATAAAAAACGATTTCTGTAAATATAGTAAGTCTTAAATGGCGAATTCTTACCTGTTGAAACCGACTCTTTATGATAAATTTCAGTGCTTCCTACATAATGCACCTCGTATCCAGCTTTTTTGAATCTCGCCGCCCAATCTAATTCCTCGTAATACAAAAAATACATTTCGCTCATCTGACCCACCTGATTCAGTAATGCCATTGGAATCATCATTGCTGCTCCATTTGGCAGATCAGTTTTCCTACAATCATCAAACTGCCCATTATCTTTTTGTAGGTAACCAATATCATAACTACGACTGGTGAGTGGGTGAAGTCCAATAGCTCCTGCATACTGAATCGTATCGGGCATATAAAAATACTTTATTTTGGGGCAAGCCATGCCACATTTTGGGTGAGTTTGCAAATAATCTACTAACTCTGTCACTAAATTAGGCGTCACTTCAGTATCATTATTGATAAAAAAAGCAAACTCTCCTTTGGCAAACTGTAAGCCTATATTATTCCCTCCCGCAAAACCAAGGTTTTTGGGGCAACTAATATGCTTAATAAAAGGGAATCTTTCTATTAACCCTTTTGAAGAATGCTTAGGTGAAGCATTATCAACCACAATAACCTCCCAATTTTGGTAGGTTAATTTAGAAAGTGAAGCAAGCATTTCTGCCGTTACTTCTGGAGTATCGTAATTTACCGTGATAATCGAAACTAAAGGTTCTTTCATATAGTAGTAGTTTGAGTTTGCGGGGTATCCCACCTCGGACTTAACCAAATCAATGTCCAACTGATATACACAATCATCGATGATGGCATCGCATTTAGTACTTCATTTCCATAGCTACAAAGTAAAATACCAGTTGCCCCCCCACACAATGACATCAATTGGTTTCTTAGTACTGGGTCACGGGTTTTCCAAATAATTCCAGCCGATTTTCCAGTGATATAAAGCATTATTCCAAACCAAATAATGAAGCCTATAACTCCATACATTGCCCATACTTTCACATACAAACTATCAGGTGGTATTTGTGAAATGTATTTATCTTGATTATAGGTTGTTCCCCACTGACCAATAGTTCCTACTCCTGTACCAAATGGTTTGGTAGCCAAATAGTCTTTCAAGATTTTTTGGTTGAACAATCTTACTTTCAAAGATGGGTCTTCGGGATCTAATGATGTTCTTAATCGTTGAATTTGGTCATTTCCACTGCCGATAGATGTAAATTTCAAAACTCCTAAAAAACCAATACCAACTAAGCCACCTAAAACTAAAATCTTTACTTGTTTGCTTAAAACCAAGAAAGTAAATCCACCACCAACTAAAGCAGCCATTGCCCCTCTTGTACCCGAAATCAACATTCCATAAAAAATTACTGCCCCAGCAATTCCATACCAAATTTTCTTTTTTTGAGTATGAGGTCCAATTGCCAAAATGATGCACATGATTGCTAATTGGGCTTGTGAGGCTCCAAATTGTCCTGCTTCAGAATAATATGAAAACACCCTTAATTTACCAAATAAGATATGTGTTTTCTTTGCACCAGCCTCTAACCAGCGATTTTCAGCATCATCGACGCCAATAAATAATTGTTTAGCTCCATATAAAGCACCAACAAATGACAGAAAAATGATAATATTCAAGAATAAGTTTATATCTGTCTTTTTATTTAATACTAAAAAAGCTAATGGAATTGATAAAACCCAATATAAAGTTGCCGACCTCATTTCGTAAAACCAGCCTAAAAAACTGGGTCTTTCTGGATTCCCAATTTGTAATACGGTGATTCCAAACCACACAACTGCCAACCAAACCAAATCGTTATTGAGGTGCCGAAATCTAAATCTGCCACTTCTATGAAAAAAAATACCAAGCCATGTCAATACCAATAGACCATCTTGTCCTAAACCAAACTGCGGGCCTTCAATATGTTTACCAAGAGTTGACTGAATAAAACAATAAACAATAAAAACCAAAAGCCCAATCCGAGGTTTTAAAAAAATTAAGGATACAAAACCTATCACAAAAGGAAGTACTAATAATAAAATACCGAATGACATTCCTTTTCTGGCAATTATCCACCCAAAAGCAACTGCAAGAAATAAAGCTGGAATCAACCCAATATACTTTATTTTATTTTTATTCGATATGTAAAAAAGGTTACTTTCCATACTTATTTACCTTCCTATAATTTATATCTGGGGAAGATTGAAAATAGCTTATCGAATTTTTTTTCTATTACCAAATTCAAATTTTACTACTCGTTTTATGAGTGTCCGAAGAAAAGTTCTCTTTTTAGGTACTTCTCCAATAAACTCTTCTGCAAAATCAGTATCTACACCATTCAAAATAAATAAAGGTTTATTTCCTGTTGTTTTAGTGAAAATTGATAAAACATCCTTGTCTATTCTGCCCCAAACTCTATTGGCTCGGCACAACAAAACTGCATAGTTAAGCTGCGGAAAAAGGTCTGGTTTAATAATAATATCAGCCAATGCTGGAAACTCAATCAAGATAAAATCTTTGGTTTCGTTTGATTTAGTTTCAATTTCGGCCAAAGCACTATCTAAATTTATAGGCTTAGATAATCCTAATAATTTATTATCAGAATTGTTGATGGTTAAGGGTAAATATGAAGGCGTATTTTCAGTAGAATTATTCAATAAGATTTGTTTTTCTACCCTATAGCCCAAATTACCTAATTCTTGCTCCAACAAGTTAATAATGGTAGTTTTCCCTTCACCTCTTTCGTTACTCAGCACGCCAATAACAATTGGTTTAGCTTTCGCATCAACTGTTGAAAGAAACTGTTGAATTAAACGTAGATTCGCTTTTTTAACAAATTCAGGGTTTTCATTCAATAAGGGATAAATTCCTAATAAAGGAGCATCTATGCTTTTTTTAGCTCTTGTTGGCTCAAGTAAAGTTCGATTTATCAAAGCATTTGCTAAAATAAAAGCCAATACTAATACAAAACCAACCACAAAACCAACTACAACCAATACGAGTCGTTTTGAAGCATTTGGCTTTAAAGGCAAAAATGGTGGGTCAACAATATTAAGTTTAGAAGTAAGTTCGGTATTTTGTTGAGTCAGACGTGCCATATTTAATCCATGTAATAACTCCAAATACTCCTGTTCTGACACGCTAATCTGCCTCTCAATTTTTTTCAACATAGCCCCCAATGGAGCAAACTTTTTGTATTCTTCTTCAAATTCTTTTTTACGTCTATCCATTACAGCCAACTTAGCTTTGCTTTGTTCATAAGCGAGCGTAGTTTTTAGCCATTCATCAAGCACACTCTTAGTCGGAATTCCGTTAGGTGTATTGCTTTCAATTGATAATTTATCTAAAGTGGTTTTGAGGCTTGCTTCAGTCCGTGCTGCCACACTTTTTAAACTATCCACTTGTTTTTTATTACTACCGTCCGTATTTACGATTTCACTGAGTGCTACCTTGTTATAAATATTTGCCAGTTTTTCTCTTTCTCTTATAATATCTTGCCCATAAAACACTTGATTATTTCGACCTTCGATACTACTATTTACTTTATTCAATGACGAATTAGCTGCCATTTTTTCCATCTCCAAATTGTGGTTCTGTGCGTACAAAATCTCTCTTTCGCCTGCCACTGCCTTGGTCTGTTCGTAATAGTTAATGATGTCATTATTTTTATTAAAATTCAAAAAATTAAGCTCAGAAGAATCAAGTTTGGCAAAAGCCTTTTTTGTTTCAGTTTCAAAATATTCTACCACAGAACCAGTTTGTCCCTCACGTAACAAACGATTTTTTCTAATAAAGGTCTCTTCCAATAATTCGAGCGTTCGCTTACATATTATTGGGTCGCTTGTTTCGTATGAAATCTTAATCAAGTCACTATTACTAATACGTGAAGCTTTGATATTTTTTAAGGCGTCAAACGAATAATAAGGGTTTTCTGAATAAATAAGTTTGTAGATAACGTTTTCATCAGCCTTTCCAGCAAAGCTGGCCAAAGCCTTTCTTGTTTCGAGAAAAGTTTGTTTAACGATTTTACTTTTAAAATCATCAGGAATTAACTTTTGTAGTTCATCATAAGCACCCCAAGTCAAAATAGCTGGATCATGTTTTTTCAAAGAGAGGTGTTCGGCAAGCAAATCTATTATTACATCTTGCTTAGTGTCTCTTGATTCAATCAGTGATAATAAATTGTCAAAGGCATTGCTGGTAGCATAATAATCAGCTTTGGCAGTTCCGTTGAGATTATACCCTGAAGCAAGACCTGTATAGATTGTAGATTCCGACGAGTATATTTTTTTTTCGTTTCGGGTAAAATAGTAAATCGAGGCTGCCAAAATCATAGGGATTAAGATCAGCCAAATGATATTTCTTGAGAGAAGTTTTAAGAAATGCAGGAAAGTCATTTTACTTGATTTAACAAATTAGAAAAACTAGTGCCAGTATAGGCATCAAGCATCATAATAGTTGTTTGAAATTTATTGACAAACGTTTCGTAATCAATCTTGGACTTATTGAATATATCTAATACTCTTGAATTTTGTTCTACGGTTATTTGTCCCTGTAAAAAATCCTTTTCAGCCATTTTATAATTAATTTCGGCTGCTTGTCTATTGACTCTGCTTATCAGCATGATTCTATGAGCCAATTTTAACTCTTGATAAAGCCTTATTACTTCTTGTCTTACAAATATTTCAGCATTGTCTTTTTCAGCCGAGACCATATCTATTTGCGACTGACTTGTTTTAATTAGGTGCTTACGACTAATAATACTTGTAATAGGGAGCTGCAATCCGATACCGATGTTATAAAACCCTGTTTGCGAGGTTGTCAATACATTGGTATTATTGAGTGCATTTACTGCTGAGTAATTCGTTCCATAATAATAACTTGATTGTAGCGAAAGGCCACTATAAATAGCGTTTTTATTAATTTTTTGATTAGCAATTGCCAAATCGATACTGCTTCCAATTCTTCTGATTTCGGGCGAGAATTTTTGAGCTGCACTTATCAATGTTGGCAAAAGTTGATCATTGGCAAATGCCTTGGTCAATAAAGAGTCGGTTGATACTCTTTGGCACATTACTTTTGTGGGAATCAACCACAGGCCAATCCAAACTACTATTCCAAAACCATATTTTCTATACCAAATCATTTTTCGATTTACATTTAAATAATAGACAACTAACGAAGTATCAAAAACTATGCCTTCATTGTTGATTAGCAAAGGTATATTTTGATTATTTGGTTATATGATCATTAGTTAGGTCTGTCACTAAGTTTTGATTGGTAAATATTTAGCATTTTTTGAGCAGTATTTTGCCATGTAAACATACTTGGACGTAAAAAACCAGAATTTATTTTTTGTTGTCGTAGTTTATCATTTTCATAGGCTACTGTCATTCCAGCGGTTATCTCCTCTACAGAATATGGATCAACTAAAAATGCTGCATCACCAGCCACCTCGGGCATTGCTGAAATATTAGAAGTCACAACGGGCGTTCCGAAAGCCATTGCTTCCAATATCGGTAAGCCAAAACCTTCTCGGAACGATGGATATAAAAACACCTTTGCCTCGGCATACAATGTCAATAAAACATTTTCAGTTACAAAACCTGGAAAAACAAAGCGATTTAAAAAAGAGATCTTTCCAATTTCAGTTAGAATATCTGAAACAAAAGTAGGTTTTAAGCCTGTGATTACTAATTGTACATGGGTGTTGACTTCAGCAAACGCCACAAATGCCTTAACTGTATTTGTTACATTCTTACGTGGTTCAACGTTTCCGAGAAATAAGAAAAAATCTCCTTCTAAATTTAGCTCTCTCTTTGTCTGATTGATTGTTTCTGTATTGGGTTTGATGCCAAAACGCCCACTTACACCATTATGAACAACTGTAATTTGATTCATTTGTAAGCCCAAAACTCTAATTATGTTAGCTTTTTCTACTTCTGAAATTGTTATGATGCGTTGGCACTTTCTCACAATCTTTGGTACAAGCCATTTGCGATAAAGATTTCCAAATTTTTGATAATTGGTGGATGTATTTTTACCAACTGTTTTCTCCATAAAAATCACATCATGCAGCGTCAAAATCAAAGGCACTGTAAGAAAAATAGGAGCTGTATTACTCGTACAATGAAGCACATCAATACCGTATTTTCGAGCATAAATTGGCAGCATGATTTGTTCCCAAAAAACATAGTTCCCTCCAGGCACTTCAACGATATGAAAGTTTTTGGTTTCGCTTATGCAAGTATTATCTTCATCTGGTTTCACGAAAATAAAATACTCATTCTGATTATCAATTACTTGCAAAGCCCGAATCAATTCTACGGCAACGATATCCATACCGTGCTTGTGTGGGCGAAAAATTCTCTGAGCCTCAATACCTATTTTCATTTCAGGAAAGATTAAACCAATTGTTTCAAACGTTTTAAATCATCAATGATAACCAGTTTTGCATGGTTTATCTCTATTGCCAAATTTTCATATTTAGCCAAAAGCATTTTTTCATCTTGATTTGTCTTGGCAGATAATTCAAAATCTTGGATTTTAGGATGTAAAAATGTGAGTCCAACCATTGAAAAAGTCGGTTTTATTTGATGAACCATCTGTCCGACTTCCTTGAAATTTTTATTATTAAGCTCGTCAATGACTCTCTCCCAAATTGGAATATTATCTTCTAAAAAGGATTCAAACATTATTTGAACGATCGTCAAATCGTCGCCATACATTTCACGTATGTAATCAGAATTGAGTAATGGATTGAAAGCAAACATCAGTATGTATTTTTTATAAGAAAGTTAGTGCAAATATTATACCATCCAGCTCATTAAAAAAAACTTTCTAAGCTAATTTTAAAGATTAAACTGAAAGCCTTAAGTAGATTCACTGACAATCAAAATGATTTTTCAGTTTTGTTGATGTAGTAATCTTGCAATGACTAAATAACTTTTATGAGCTTTTAAGTACAGATGTCACCCAAGTAGTAAAATTTGATTATTTAAAGTTGATGGCTTTTATCGAACTTCGCATTTGATAGGAAAGAAAAGTTAAAGCAGAGGGAGAAGGCTAATTTTTTTTAGCGTCTTTTATAGAATACTAAATTTAAGTTTAAAATAGATAAGGGTATAAATACCTTTATCTATTTTAAAATGACAACTTAATTTTCACCATAAGTGGTGTACTGAGGGCTTAATATATGTATTATAAATGGCATTCATGGCAAATATTTGGTCGTCACTTAGATCTGGAAAATCTAAAGCGGCAACATTTGCCAAAACCTGTTCTGGGCGTGAAGCACCTGGAATAATTGTACTTACGGCATCAAAACCCAAAATCCATTTTAGGGCAACAGGAGCTAAATTTTGTTCGTTTGGAAACAACGCTTTTAACTCTTCCACCGCAGTAAGTCCAGTTTCGTAATCAATACCCGAAAAAGTTTCTCCTTTATCAAACATTTCACCATTTCGATTGAAATTTCGATGATCACCTACTGTAAAAGTTGATTGTTTTGAGAACTTCCCTGTCAATAAACCACTTGCCAAAGGCACACGTACAATTATACCAACATTCTTTTTTTTAGCTTGCTCGAAAAATAATTCAGCAGGACGCTGGCGAAATGTATTGAAAATTATCTGAACAGTTGTAACATTATCAAATTCAATTCCTTTGAGTGCTTCTTCCACTTTTTCGACACTGATTCCGAGATTCAAAATCTTTCCTTCATCTTTCAATCGATCAAATAATTCAAAGATTTCTGGGCGATAATAAACTTCAGTTGGTGGACAATGGAGCTGGATCAGATCAATCGTTTCGAGCCCCATATTTTTAAGACTATTTTCTACAAATTTTCGTAGAACTAAAGGTTGATAAGCTTCATTAATATGCGGATTAAGTTGACGTCCACATTTTGTTGCGATAAAAATTCTTTCTGAACGACTTTTCACAAAACCCCCAACCGCTTTTTCGCTTTCGCCATCACCATAAACATCGGCAGTATCAATAAAATTAATGCCTGAGTCAACGGCTGAGTTTAATATTTTCTCAGCATTTGAATGGCTAAAATCATCTCCCCAAACACCACCAACTTGCCATGTACCGAGACTTATTTCGGACACTTCAAAACCTGTTTTGCCTAATTTTCTGTATTGCATAATATATTTTGGGTAATTAATTTTAGTTAATTCTGTTAATTTATTGCCTTTTTATACGAAGAATCTCTAACTATCAATTCTCCTTTGATAACCCTCGTATAGGGTTCAAAAGTTTCTTTATTGATGATGTTATCTATCAGAATATTAGCTGCTTCTTGCCCTACTAAATAAGGAAACTGGTTAAAGACTGTTAGTGATGGCTCAAAAAGTGAAGCGAGTAAATCATCTCCAAAAGCCACTAAAGCTATTTCATCAGGTATTTTTATGGCTTTTTGTTTAAGCGTTACCATCATTTCAATGGCATTTCCATAATGCACCGAAAAAATCCCATCGGGTTTTTGGGGTAAATTAAGCCAAGCCAGCAGAGCATTAAGCGAGTCTTCTTTTTTAAAATTACTGTGAAAAATTAAATCTTGTTCAATCGGTAAACCATATTTTTGAAGTGCCGCTTTATAGCCATTTAGTCTTTTCTGACTAATTAATAAATCTTCAGGGCCAGCAAAAGCGGCAATCCGTCGGCAACCTTTCTTTATTAAATGCTCAACTAAAGCAAAACTACCATCGAAATCTTCTTGAATCACTTTTGCGGTCTCCAGTTCGTCGCAAACTCTATCAAAATGAACAATCGGAATACCTTTTCTTAAATGCAATTTTATATGTTCAAACGAATTTGTTTCTTTACTATGGCTAATCAAAAGTCCGTCTACACGGCTTGCCATTAATGCTTGTACATTTAGGACTTCGGTACTATGGGATTCGTTTGACTGGCAAATCATAACCCTATATCCAGCTTCTGATGCAACTTGTTGAATTCCAGCAACTACCCCAGCAAAAAATGGTCGTTGAATATCAGGAATGACAACCCCAATGGTGTGTGTTTCGCCTCTATGAAGACTTTGAGCCAGCAAATTCGGTCGATAATCCAACTCGTTCGCAACCCTTATAATTTCTTGGCGTGTATTCTCGTTAATTTCCGGACTATTATTTAAGGCACGTGAGACCGTAGATGGCGATACACCCAAGACTTTTGCAACATCGACAATTGTTATTTGTTGGGATTTTTTGCTTGTTACTTGGTTTGGCTGATTTAGAGTAAAATATAAGTCACATTCCTTACAATAAAGTCGCTGTTTGCCTCTCACAAAGCCCGACTTTACAATCATTTCTACTTTACCACATTTTACACAAGTAATCATTTTAGAATTGTACTTTTATAATATTAATACACTCAATTTCAGTTTTAAAATATCAATTTTACAATTGGTGTATTTACCAACAATTTAACCACTAAGAGATAACTTTTGATACTTTTAAAGTGAAAATAAACTATCGGAATCGTTTCCGAAAACGTATTCGATAGTTAACAAATCCCATTGAGTAAAAATAGTCATAAAATTCTTTAATAAATACAATCAAGTATAACTATATTCAAATTAGCATTAAAAAAAAACACTAATAAAACAAAAAACATAAAAAAGCAAAAAACAAAGTTTCGACAAATTTAATTGTACTTTTTTAATAAAAACCTACTTTCTTTTCATAGCAAGTTTTATATATTGTTCTTGCTGAATGTATAGAATAAGCCCACTTTTCATTGAGACTATGAAGTTAATTTTAAATATATTTCTGACCCTTTTTCCAATATTTGCTTACTCAATAAATCCAACTAATGTTGTTGTTTTTCAGGCTTCCAAAAATAGTTTTTGTATATCCTCTAATAGACAACAGTCTGCTATTTTGGTAGATTCGACTGACTTTAAGGGCGTACTGCGAGTTGTGTATGACCTACAAACGGATATTGAACGAGTGACTGACAGAAAAACTAATGTTTTGTATGAATTACCAAAACAAAAAAAAGTAATCATTGTAGGAACACTGGGTCAAAACAAATGGATTGATGCACTTGTCAAACAGAATAAAATTGATGTCAAAGACCTGAAAGGTAGATGGGAAATGTTTGTGCAACAAACCATCAAAAATCCATTTCCAAATATTGAAGAAGCCTTAGTAATTATAGGTTCGGATAAAAGAGGAACAATCTACGGAGTTTATGATATATCAGAACAAATGGGTGTTTCACCTTGGCACTTTTGGGCAGATGTACCCTCGCAAAAGCACCAAGAAGTCTATATTTTAAATGGACGATATAGCAATGGCGAACCAAAAGTAAAATACCGAGGAATTTTCTTGAATGATGAAGCTCCGTGCCTATCAGGTTGGACAAATGAGAAAAATGGAGGTTTCAATCATAAACTTTACGAAACAATATTCGAGCTAATTCTGAGATTGAAAGGCAATTATCTTTGGCCAGCTATGTGGGGAAACGCCTTTCACGCTGATGATCCTCTGAATCCAGTTTTGGCCGATGAATATGGAGTAGTTATTGGAACTTCTCACCACGAACCTTTGATGAGAGCTCATGATGAATGGAGAAGATACGGCAAAAATAAAGGCAAATGGGATTATGCAAAGAACGATTCAACACTACGTGAGTTTTGGAGAGAAAGTGTGAGAGAACGCTACAAATACGAAAACATTTTCTCGGTGGGAATGCGTGGTGATGGTGACGAGCCGATGTCTCGTGAAACTGCAACAACTTTACTCGAACAGATTGTGAAGGACCAAAGAAAAATCATTGAAGAGGTTTCGGGGAAACCTGCCTCTGAAAAACCACAACTTTGGGCTTTGTATAAGGAAGTACAGGAATATTATGAAAAAGGTATGCGTGTGCCTGATGATATTACACTACTTCTCTGCGATGATAACTGGGGAAATATCAGAAAATTGCCAAATCTGAACGAAAAACCACGAAAAGGCGGCTACGGAATTTATTATCACTTCGATTACGTAGGTGGCCCACGAAACTATAAATGGGTCAATACCAATCCTTTACCTCGGATTTGGGAGCAAATGAATTTGGCGTATCAATACAATGCCCGTGAAATTTGGATTGTCAACGTGGGTGATTTAAAACCAATGGAATTTCCGATTTCGTTTTTCTTAGATTTCGCATGGAATCCTGAAAAATGGACACTCGAAATGCTTCCATCCTACTCCAAAACTTGGGCTAAAGCAACATTTGGCGAAAAATACCACACCGAAATAGCATCTTATCTTGAAAAATATGCTAAATATAATGCCCGTATAAAACCCGAATTATTGAATGCAAAAACCTACAGTTTGGCAGGGACTGATAACGAGTGGAATCGAGTCGTAAAAGAATATACAGACCTTGCAAATGCTGCCCAAGCAACTTATCAGACAATTGAGCCAGCCTATAAAGACGCCTATTATCAGTTAGTCCTTTACCCAATTTTGGCATGTGCCAATCTCAACCAAATGTATTATGCCCATGCTAAAAATCAAGAAGCAGCAAAGCTAAAACTGGTAAGTACGAACCAATGGGCTGATAAAACCGAAGAATTATTCAAAAAAGACCAAGAACTTAGCGATTATTTTAATAAAACTCTGTCAGGTGGCAAATGGAATCATTTTGCCGACCAAACACATATTGGCTATACTTATTGGCAACAACCCAATAAAAACTCAGTGCCAAAAGTTACAAGATTAGACGCTAACGAGATTAGTAGAACAGAACAAACTACTTCTACAATTCAGAAAGAAGATTCGGTAAATTATCCCAAAAACTTCAAAGGTTTTGTTGAAGAAAATGGATATGTTTCAATAGAAGCTGAGCACTTTTCGAGAGCTTTCAATATGAAGAAGGTTCAATGGAAAGTTATTCCTGACATTGGTCGAACAGGTAATGGAATTACGATTTTTCCAGTCAATATTCCATCCATCGAACTTTCGTCCAATAATCCACGCTTGGAATATGATATATTTTTGACAAAAGAAGGTGAAGCCACAGTGAATCTGATTGTTTCGCCAACGCTCGAATTTAATGACAATAAAGGTTTGAGAATTGCGATTTCGATGGATGATAAATCACCTCAAATTATTGAAATGCACGCTAATAGAAGTCAAAGAGAATGGGACAAAATGGTAGCTCAAAATGCCAAATATCTAACAAACAAATGTATAATTAAAGGCACTGGGAAGCATACATTAAAGATTTGGGCAATCGACCCAGCAATCATTATTCAAAAAATAATTGTAGATTTAGGTGGCTTAACTCCTAATCATTTGGGGCCAGTTGAAAGCAAAATGGTAAAATAAATAAGAATTTTACAAATTGCTTTTAGAAAACACTTTTACATAAAACTTACAAATGAAACTATTAAAACTTTCGGCACTATTATTCTGTCTATCCAGCATTTGCACCGTAAAAGCACAAATTAGATTACCAAAACTGATTTCGGATAATATGGTTTTGCAGCGTGAACAACCCATCAAAATTTGGGGCTGGGCAGAGCCAAAAGAAAAAATCACGTTGACTTTCAACAAAAAAAACTTTAAAACCATAACCGCTGAAAATGGGAAATGGGAAATCATGCTTCCAGCCCAACCAACTGGAACAGGTTTTGAAATGCTATTAAAGGGGAAAAATGAAATTTCTATCAAAAACATTGCATTTGGTGATGTTTGGCTTTGTAGTGGGCAAAGCAATATGGTTACTCCAATGGAAAGGGTAAAAGAAAAATATCCTGACGAAATTACTAATGCCAATTTCCCTGACATTCGTAATTTCTTTGTGCAAACCCTAACTGATTTGAACACCCCAAAAGATGATTTTCCACAAGGTCAATGGAAAGCGGCAAATCCTAAAGATATTCTTGCTTTTGGGGCGGTTTCTTATTTTTTTGCCCGAGAAATTCACGAAAAATATAAAGTTCCGATTGGAATTATCAATAGTTCTGTCGGTGGAACACCTATCGAGGCATGGATTAGTGAGGGTGGATACAAAAACTTCAATGATATTCAAAGAACCATTGCTCGAAACAAAGATACAAGCTATGTAAATTCGTTTAATCGTCGCCCTTCTTTTCCAAGAAGCAATACTCCCCAAATAAAAGACTTAGGAATTATTGAACATTGGGAAAGCCCAGAGTATCAACCAAAAGGCTGGCGAAATATGAATATTCCAGGCTATTGGGAAGACCAAGGAATCAAAGATTTGAACGGTGTAGTTTGGTTCAGAAGAACTTTTGACGTCCCTAAAAGCTGGCTCGGTAAACCTGTGAAACTTTTCATGGGTCGAATCATTGATGCGGATGAAATGTATGTGAACGGCAAAAAAATTGGAAATATCACTTATCAATACCCGCCACGTCGTTATGAAATTCCTGCCGAGCTATTGAAAGAAGGTAAAAATACATTCGTCATCAGAGTTACAAATTCTGCTGGAAAGGGTGGTTTTGTGCCTGACAAACCATACTACATGACAGTCAATGGCGATGAAATCGACCTCAAAGGTACATGGCAATATAAAGTGGGTGAAGTTTATCAGCCATCCAATTTAGGTGGATTTGGAGGTGGCGGAATCAACCAACAAAATCAGCCAACTGCTCTCTACAATGCCATGATTGCCCCAGTTTTACCTATGAAAATCAAAGGATTTCTTTGGTATCAAGGCGAAACAAATGTTGGTAATCCAGAACCCTACAATCAATTATTACCAGCTTTAATCAACGATTGGCGAAACCTCTGGAATGACGCAAGCCTACCCTTTTTCGTGGTACAACTCACTAATTATCAAGACATTAACTTTACTCCTACAGAAAGTAATAACGCATTGCTCAGAGAAGCACAAAATCAAGCACTTACACTACCTAACACTGCTGTAACGGTTACGATTGATTTGGGTGAATGGAATGACATTCACCCGCTTAACAAAAAAGACATAGGCAAGAGACTCGCACTTTCGGCAAGAAATATTGCTTATGGCGAAAAAGATTTAGTGCATTCTGGACCAACTTTATCAGCACAAAACATTGAAAATGGCAAAATTACACTCACATTTAGCAATGTAGCCGACGGCATCACTTCCATAGACGGCGAAGAACTCAGATGGTTTTCGATTGCCGACTATGACAAAAAATTCGTTTGGGCAAAAACCAAAGTAATTGGAAAAGATAAAATTGAAGTTTGGAACGAAGCAATCAAAAGTCCAAAATACGTTCGCTATGCTTGGCAAGACAACCCCGAAGGTGTAAACTTTTATAATTCGGTCGATTTACCAGCTTCACCATTCCGAACCGATATTGAGTTATTAGATGAAACAAAAGCATGGAAAGGCAAAAAATGCTCAGTTGTACTTACTTATGATGACGCTCTAAATGTTCATCTTGACAATGTAATTCCTGCGTTAGACTCTCTGAATCTTAAAGGCACATTTTACCTAACTGCTTCATCAGATGCAGCCACCAAAAGAATTAGTGGGTGGAAAAGAGCGGCAATGAATGGTCATGAATTGGGAAATCATACGCTTTATCATCCTTGCGATGCTTCATTGCCAGGCATGAGTTGGGTAAAACCCGAATATGATTTAAGCAAGTATAGTTTACGAAAAATGCAAGATGAAGTAAAAATGTGCAACGCTTACTTAAAATCAATTGATGGAAGAGACAAACGCACTTTTGCTTTCACTTGCGGACATAAGAAAGTGATCGAAGGCGAGTTTATTCAAACACTTACAAATGAATTTGTAGCGGCACGTTCGGTCAGAAGTCAAATGCACAGCATTGATGAGCAAAATCTGATGGATATTGATTGTTACAGCATGGAAGGAACTTCGGGCGAGCAAATGATTGAATTAGCAAAACAGGCTCAAAATTCTGGCAAATTACTCGTTTTCCTATTTCATGGCGTTGGCGGTGAGCATGGTTTGAATGTTTCAAAGGAGGCTCACAGCAAGCTTCTTCATTATCTTAAAGAAAACGAAAAAGATATTTATATTGATACCATGCTCAATGTAGCTGAGCATATTAAACAAATAAAAAGATAATGAAAACTATTACGAAAATTGTCCTTTTTAGCAGTATCAGTCTTTCTACTTTTGCTCAATTTGGACTCTCTCCTGCCCAGCGAGACAGTATCAATAAACTCACAACCAATGACCACAATAATATGCTCATGCAACTGAACATTGAGCGTACGCAACTTCGTAGGGGGCCTTCGGGAAATCCGAAAGATGCCAATGCAGCTAATAGTTCGGAAGAAAAAGTAAATCAATATACTTTACCTGATGCTTTAGTTTTGAAGAATGGGAAAAAAGTAAAAACCGCCCAAGAATGGCTTGAAAAAAGAAGGCCTGAAATAGTAGAAAATTTTGAAAGTGAAATATATGGCCAATTACCGAAAAATATCCCATCAGTTACGTGGAAAGTGATTTCAGTGAAAGACACAATGATTGGAAATCAAGCGATTAAAGAAAAAACGCTCAAAGGCACTGTCGATAATTCAGCTTATCCCGCCATCAAAGTTGAGATAAATTTATTGGTCGCAACACCCGCCCAAACACCCAAACAAGTGCCTGTTGTTTTGGAATTTGGTTTTATCCGCTCCCCTTTCGGGCCCAATACAACTCAACCTATTGGTTTAGGTTCATCAGGCGAACCTACTTGGAAAGAACAACTTATTTCACGTGGCTGGGGTTACGCTATCATCGACCCAAGCAGCGTTCAGGCCGATAATGGTGCAGGACTAACAAAAGGAATCATTGGCTTAACTAACAAAGGAAATTTCAGAAAACCTGACGATTGGGGAGCCTTACGAGCATGGGCTTGGGGAGCCAGCCGAGCTTTAGATTATTTTGAAACTGATAAAGATGTCGATGCCAAGCGTGTTGCTATTGAAGGTCTTTCACGTTATGGAAAAGCCGCTATCGTTGCTATGGCTTTTGAACCACGCTTCTCATTGGGTTTCATTGGTTCATCTGGAGCTGGTGGTGTAAAAATTCTCCGCAGAGTTTTCGGTGAACAAGTTGAAAACCTTGCTTCATCAGCCGAATATCATTGGTTTGCGGGCAATTTTATCAAATATGCCAGTAAACTCACTCCCAACGACCTACCAGTTGATGCTCATCAATTAGTAGCTTTAGTTGCACCTCGACCAGTTTTTATTAGTTCGGGTTCACCACAAGTTGAAGGCCAATGGGTAGATGCCAAAGGTATGTTTCTGGGTGCTGCTTATGCTGGTTCGGTCTATCACTTATTCAATAAAAAAGATTTAGGAACAATGGATTTTCCTAAGCTGGGAATGCCTTTGGTAGATGGAGAAATTGCTTTCAGACAACACGCTGGTGGACATAGTACTGGCCCGAACTGGAGTACTTGGATAGCGTGGGCGTGCAGATATTGGGGCGATTGTAAATAAATTAAGCAAATTCAAATTCAAAGTGTTGAGTTAGTTTTCTTTGATAGATAACTGTGGACTATCTACTATTCACTGTTGACAATTAAATACAATCTTTTTTTGATACATTTTTTGCAAAAAGAGTAAATAAAAACACAAAAGTTGAATTATTTTTAGAACTTAGTGTATTAAACAAACAAAATACAAAATGTTAAAAAAATCGTTTTTCCTTTTTTCAATTATCAGCTCAACCGTGATTGCACAAAATAAACCTATTCAGTTTATTACGCTCGACCCTGGGCATTTTCATGCTGCTTTGGTTCAGAATAAAACCTACGACAATGTCGAAAAAGTTGTAAATGTCTATGCACCCGCTGGACAAGATTTACAAGACCATCTCAAGCGAATTGAGAGCTATAATACTCGTGCCAAAAACCCAACCAACTGGCAAGAAAATGTTTATCAAGGCAGTGATTACCTGGAAAAAATGCTTACCGAGAAAAAAGGCAATGTCTTGATAATTGCAGGAAATAATAAAAAGAAAACCGAATACATTTTGAAAGCCGCAGATGCAGGTATTAATATTTTAGCTGATAAGCCTATGTGTATTGATGCAAAGGGCTATGCTCAGTTACAAAAAGCTTTTGAAGCTGCCAAGAAAAACAATGTTTTATTGTATGATATTATGACCGAACGTTCGGAAATTACAACGGTTCTTCAAAAAGAATTGTCGCAGATTTCTACTATTTTTGGAACAATCAAAAAAGGAACGCCAGCAGACCCATCAATCATCAAAGAAAGCGTACATCATTTTTATAAATATGTTTCAGGAAGTCCACTTAAACGCCCAACATGGTTCATGGATGTTTCACAACAAGGCGAAGGAATTGTTGATGTAACCACGCATTTAGTTGACTTGGTACAATGGGCAGCCTTTCCGAATATAACACTATCAACGAAAGATGTGGAACTTACATCGGCCAAACGTTGGCCAACAAGCATGACACTCAGTCAGTTTTCGTTGATTACGGGCAGTTCTAATTTCCCTGAATTCTTGAAAAAAGACCTAAAAAATGATACTACACTCAATATTTTTGCCAATGGTGAAATCAATTATCGTTTGAAAGGTGTAAATGCAAAAGTGAAAGTTCTGTGGAATTATAGCACACCTGAAGGTGGCGATACTCATTATTCAATTATGAAAGGTACAAAAGCAAATCTTGAAATTAGACAAGGAAAAGACGAGAAATTTGTACCTCAACTCTACATAAAACCATTAAATCTAAGTGATTCTGAACTCACAAGTGCTTTTGAAACATTAAAAGCAAAGTTTGCAGGAATCAATCTAAAAAAGCAAGGCTTAGAATGGTTAGTTGAAATTCCAGATGTGTATCGCACAGGTCATGAAGCACATTTTGGTGAAGTAATGGATAGATTTTTAGATTACAAGGCAAAAAATCAACTACCAGTTTGGGAAGTCCCAAATATGCTCGTGAAATATTATACAACGACCAAGGCGTTGGAATTGGCAAAGAAAAAATAAAATATTTCCCAATTTTCGTAGGTACAGGGCATGACCTGTACCTATCCATTATGACACATTGCAAAACATTAATTATTATACATGAAAAAAGAACATATTTTACTCATTTTTTTGTCAATTCTAAATTTTGATGTTTTCGCCCAAACCAAAATTGTAGCCCAAAAATTCAATTCAAAAATTGATATTCTTATCAATAATAACCTTTTCACGAGCTATATTTTTTCACAAGACGAAAAATACCCGTTCTTTTTTCCTGTAAATGGGCCTTCAAATGCCAGTGTAACTTCAATGCGAAATGGAAATTATCCGCATCATAGTTCGTTGTTTTTTGGTTGCGATAAAGTAAATGGTGGTAATTATTGGCAAGAAGGACTCGAAAGAGGACAAATAATTTCATTAAGAGCTGATATCATCGAATCGGGTGCTGATAAAGTTGTGATTCAAGATGAATGTATTTGGCGACGACCAAATGCAAATTCTCCAGTAAAAGATATTCGTAAAATTACAATTACTGCCCCATCGAAAGATGTTTATCAACTTGACTTTGAGATTACGATGGAGATGTTGATGGATGTAGCGATTGAAAAAACAAACCACTCTCTTTTCAGCGGTAGAATGGATGCAGATTTGGCGGTTATCAATGGCGGAACTATGATAAACGCCAATGGAGAAAAGGGAGAAAAAGAAACTTTCGGCAAAAAATCACCTTGGATTGATTTTTACGGAAATCGTGGCAATAAAATCGAAGGAATGGCAATTTTACAACATCCATCCAACGAATGGTATCCATCGCCGTGGTTTACTCGTGATTATGGTTTTTTCTCGCCAACTCCAATGTATTGGCCACAAAATGATAAAGAAACGACTTTAAAAAAAGGACAAACAATCAAATTGAAATACCGAGTTTTGGTTCATTCAGGCGATACTGCAACTGCAAAAATTGCCGAACAATTTGAAAAGTATAAGACAGAGTAGTTATTGGGAAATTGGTTACTGGAAAACAAGTTAAATACGGTTCTCAGATTTTAAATCTGGTTGTAAACAATTGCCGATTTATAAATGGCTTAAACACAAAAATATCATTCAAACCTATCATAAAAACATGGAACGCAGAAAATTTATTGGTCAAGCACTCACTGGTGTGGCAGCCGCAACATTTGGCATTCCGACAATCGTGCCTTCAACGGTTTTCGGTAAAAATGCCCCCAGTAATAAAATTAATATTGGTCAAATTGGTTGTGGTCGTATCGGCCGTGACCACGATATGGTTGGCACCATGCAGCATGATGTGGCTCGTATGATGGCCGTTTGTGATTTAGACCAAAATCGACTAAAAGATGGCAAGCTTCTCGTAGAAAATTATTATAAGAAAAAAACAGGACAAGATAAATATGTTGATGTAAAAATGTACGACGATTATCGTGAAATGCTTCTCAACAAAGACATTGATGCCGTAATTATCAGTACACCCGACTTTTGGCACGCTCAACCAGCCATCGAAGCTGCTCTGGCAGGAAAAGACATATACCTACAAAAACCAACTTCATTGACAATTACTGAAGGTCGATTATTGAGTAATGTCATCAAAAAAACAGGCAGAATTTTGCAAGTGGGTACACAACAACGTTCTTCTCCCCAATTTAGAATTGCTGCTGAATTAGTGCGTAACGGCCGTATCGGGAAATTACATACCGTAAAAGTTGGCCTTCCAGGCGACCCAGCAGGGCCTTCTTTCCCAGCCATGCCAGTTCCCAAAGGATTTAACTATGATATGTGGCTCGGTTCAACTCCCGAAATGCCATATACTGAAAACGCTGTACATCCACAGGTCGGTTACGGTCGCCCAGGTTGGTTACGTATCGAGCAATTTGGAGCAGGAATGATTACAGGTTGGGGACAACACCATTTCGACTCAGCCGCTTGGGGAATGGATACTGAATATACAGGCCCAACAACCTTGCAAGCAGTAGCTGAATTTCCAAAAAGTGGAAATTGGAATGTACACGGAGACTTTATGGTCAAAGCAGATTACGCAAACGGTGTAACGATGTACACCAGTGGAGGCTTCCCGAATGGAATTAGATACGAAGGAACAGAAGGTTGGATTTTTGTATCTCGTGGAGATTATGTTGCTTCTGCCAGCGACCCAGTTTCTAAAGCAAAAAGTAGCAAAGCTCTCGATGCCAGTGACCCAAAAATTTTGGAATCTGTTATCGGAGAAAACGAAATCCATTTATACAAAAGTGCTGAACAACACGGAAACTGGCTCGACTGTATTCAGAGCCGAAAAGAGCCAATTTCGCCGGTAGAAATTGGTCACAGAGCTTGTTCTGTTTGTTTGATTAGCCATATTGCCATGAAACTTCCTCGTAAACTAACTTGGAATCCGACTACCGAACGCTTTGTAAATGACGATGAAGCAAACGCTATGCTTTCACGGACACAAAGAAAACCATATGGTACTGATTATATAAAAATGTAAAATTGAGATACGAGATATGGGATTCGAGATAGAAGAAAATGCTTCATTCTCATTTCTCGACTCTCGTATCCAGAATCTCATATCTCAGATGAACAACAGACGTAATTTCCTCAAAAAGACATCGGCAGCAGCAGCATCGACTGCCGCAGGCTTAATGGCTTTCCCGATGTTTCAAAATAAAGATTTTGGACACTATACGACCGAAATTGTAAAAAGTTCAAGACAAGAAATTTATGATTCACCACGAATAAAATTTGCGGTAATTGGCATGAATCATGGGCATATTTACAGCCAAGTTGAAGCTGTCAAAAAAGGTGGTGGAGAATTGGTGGCTTATTTTGCCAAAGAAGCCGATTTAATTGCGGCTTTCGCCAAACGTTACCCTGATGCAAAATTGGTGAAAGACGAAAAGGAAATCTTAGAAGATAAGTCAATTCAACTGGTTTTGAGTTCGGCGATTGCTTCCGAAAGAGCTCCATTGGGCATCAGAGTAATGAAATCGGGCAAAGATTTTATGTCTGATAAACCTGGCATCACAACACTCGAACAATTAGCGGAAGTACGAAAAGTACAGAAAACAACTGGGCGAATCTATTCGATTATGTACAGCGAACGCTTTGAGAATAAAGCAACTGTAAAAGCTGGGGAACTCGTAAAAGCTGGGGCAATCGGTAATGTAATTCAAACAATCGGACTCGGTCCGCACCGAATGAATGCAAAAACTCGCCCAGAATGGTTTTTTGATAGAGATTTGTTTGGCGGAATCATCACTGATATTGCCTCACATCAATTCGACCAATATTTGTATTTTACAAACTCTAAAAAAGCCGAAGTTGTGGCTTCGCAAATTGGTAATGTACACCATCCACAATACCCAAAATTTGAAGATTTTGGCGATGCCATGCTCCGAGGAGATGGCGGAATGGGCTATATCAGAGTCGATTGGTTTACACCTGATGGCCTAAAAACATGGGGAGATGGTCGTTTGACGATTCTCGGTACAGAAGGTTTTATCGAAATCAGAAAAAACATTGATTTGGCAGGCCGTGAAGGTGGAAGCCATTTGTTTTTAACTGATAATAAAGAAACAAAATATTTTGATTGTACTGCCCAAACATTGCCTTATGGCCCACAATTGGTTGATGATATTTTAAACAGAACCGAAACAGCCATGACCCAAGAACACTGCTTTCTGGCCACCGAATTAGCTCTAAAAGCACAAAAAAATGCACAAAAAATAAGTCTAACAAAATAATGACGAATGATGATTTACGAATGACGAATATGGAGAAAAACCTATGAACGTGTAATTCGTAAATCGTAATTCTAAATTCGTAATTCTAAATGCAACATACAATGCGTTGGTTTGGGCCAAATGACCCAGTTTCATTAATGGATATTCGACAAGCGGGCTGCACAGGTGTTGTTTCGGCATTGCATCAGATTCCGGTCGGCGAAGTTTGGTCAGTTGAAGCCATACAAGAAAGAATAAACATCATTGAAAAAGACAATACTCAATACACGCCTCTAAAATGGTTAGTGGTTGAAAGTTTACCTGTACACGAAGACATAAAAAAAGGCTTGCCATCAAGAGAAAAATTCATTGAAAACTACAAAATTTCGTTGGCGAACTTAGCAAGATGTAGCATTAAAACAGTTTGCTATAATTTTATGCCTGTTTTGGACTGGTCACGTACAAATCTAAACTACGAAATGCCTGATGGCTCAAAAGCACTTAGGTTTGTTTGGGAAGATTTTGCAATTTTTGATTTGTATATCCTAAAACGTCCAAATGCCGAGAAAGACTATGAAATTGAGGTAAGAGAATCGGCAAAAAAGAAGTTTGAAAATATGTCTCAATCCGAAATTGAAACGTTGAAAAACACTGCCCTTTTAGGTTTACCTGGCTCGGAAGAAGCCTTCGATTTGAATACTTTTCAAGGTTTGCTTGATAATTATGCCCATATTGGAGATGCCGAACTAAGAGCCAATTTGTATTATTTTGTTCAACAAATAGCACCTTTTGCTCAAGAAATTGGTATAAATCTTTGCATTCACCCCGACGACCCTCCGAAATCTTTATTAGGTTTACCACGAGTAGTAAGCACCGAAAATGATTTAGAACAACTCATGAACGCTTGTGAAGTCTCAGCCAATGGCATTACTTTCTGTACAGGTTCGTTGGGTGTGCGTGAAGATAATGAACTGGCGAAAATGGTTAAAAAGTTTGCGAATCGTATTCATTTCTTGCACTTGCGTACAACGAAAAGAGAAGAAAACCCGCTAAATTTTCACGAAGCAGCACATCTAACAGGCGATGTTGATATGTACGAGGTTGTAAAGGCTATCATTGAAGAGCAAAACCGCAGAAAAATAATTGGGCAAGCCGATAATCAGATTCCAGTTCGACCCGACCACGGACACCAAATGCTTGATGATTTACAAGAAGGAATCACGAAACGTAAAACTTATCCTGGGTATTCGGCCATCGGAAGGCTGAAAGGTTTGGCAGAAATCAGAGGTTTACAAATGGCGATTGAACGAAATTTATCTGTATGAAACAATACATTGCCCAATTTGCTTTAGTTGTAAAAGACTATGATGAAGCAATTGATTTTTACACCCAAAAACTCAATTTTGAACTCATTGAAGACACCAAACAAAGCGAAGAAAAGCGTTGGGTTGTAGTAAAACCAAAAGGTGCGACCGAAACCGCAATTTTACTCGCAAAAGCTGCCAACCAAGAGCAGGAAAGTCGGGTAGGAAACCAAACAGGTGGCAGAGTTTTCTTATTTCTTTATACCGATGATTTTTGGAGAGATTATAATCAGATGCAAGAAAAAGGCATCAAATTTATTAGAGAACCAAAAGAAGAAATTTATGGAACTGTTGCAGTTTTTGAAGATTTATACGGAAACCTTTGGGATTTATTAGAACCTAAAAATAAATAAAACATTAATATTCAGCAAATTATAGATGAAAAAAACATTTTTATCAATCATATATTCGCTTTTAACTGTCATTGCATTTGCCGATGATGGCTCAAGACTTTGGTTGAAATATGATTTAATTAAAGACCAAAAACAAAAACTTTCTTACGCAAAATTCTCAAAATTTATTGCAGGAAACACTGAAAATCCAACCCTTCAAAAAGCTGCCGAAGAATTACAATCAGGCTTTGCTGGACTTTTGGGTACGAAAACAATAATTTCACCAAAAAGCACGACTCTCACTGGGGGAATTATTCTTGAAGTATCTAATAATCAATCACTTACTCAATCCTTAAATGAAGATGGATTTGCTATTTTTACCAGAAATGGCAATATCGTAATCTCCTCAAAATCAGCATTTGGTGTACTTTATGGTGCTTTTGAATTATTAAGAAATATTCAAACTCTCCAACCAATCGGACAAAATATTATTAGCAACCCAAAAGTAAAAATCCGAATGCTCAACCATTGGGATAATGCCAACGGAACTGTCGAGCGTGGCTACGCTGGGTCATCCATGTGGAAATGGAATGAACTGCCATTTAGAATTGACCCAAGATACATTGCTTATGCTCGTGCAAATGCCGCAATTGGTATCAATGCTACTTCTATAAATAATGTCAATGCAAGTTCAAGGTTTTTGACAGCTGAGTATCTTGAAAAAATCAAAGCCGTTGCCGATGTCCTTCGTCCTTATGGAATTCGGGTATTTATTTCTGTAAATTTCCGTTCGCCACGCACACTTGGAGGCTTAAAAACTTCTGACCCCCTCGACCCCGAAGTAAGAAAATGGTGGAACGAAAAAACCAAAGAAATTCACCAATATATACCAGATTTTGGTGGTTATTTGGTAAAGGCCAATTCAGAAGGCGAACCTGGCCCACAAGATTATGGTCGCACGCACGCCGATGGAGCCAATATGCTGGCCGAGGCCATGAAACCGTTTTCTGGAATCGTTATTTGGCGAGCATTTGTTTATAACGCTGACCCAAATGGCGATAGATTCAAAGAAGCTTACGAACAATTTAAGCCACTCGATGGCAAATTTGATGAAAAAGTGATTGTGCAAGTAAAAAATGGTCCAATTGATTTCATGCCTCGGGAGCCATTTCACCCAATGTTTGGCGGTTTTTCGAATACTAAATTGGCGATGGAATTTCAGATTACGCAAGAATATTTGGGACAATCGACGCACCTCACCTATTTAGCTCCTATGTTTAAAGAATGCCTTGATACCGATACATACGCCAAGGGAAAAGGCTCAACTGTTGCCAAAGTCATTGATGGAAGTTTATACAATAATCAAGTTTCGTTGATGGCTGGCGTAGCCAATACTGGCTCGGATGTTAACTGGTGTGGCCATCCGTTCAATCAAGCCAATTGGTATGCTTTTGGACGTTTAGCTTGGGATAATACCTTAAGTTCAGAGAAAATCGCCAAAGAATGGATCGGTATGACTTTGACAAATGACGAAAAAGCAAAAACTCAAATCAATGAGATAATGCAAAAATCATTACCAACTTATATTAGTTATACTTACCCATTAGGTTTAAGTCACATGATGGGCGAAGGGCATCATTACGGACCAGAACCGTGGCTAACCAAAGCTGCAAGACCCGATTGGACTTCACTATATTACCACCGAGCCGATTCTATTGGCTTGGGTTTTGACCGAACTGGTAAAGTGAGTAATGCTTTAAATCTTTACTCGAAAGAAGTCCGTGAAATGTGGGGGAATCCCGATAAATGCAATTTGAATTATTTAATGTGGTTTCACCATATTGCCTGGAATAAAAAACTCAGCACGGGAAATACGCTTTGGGAAGAGCTTTGTTATCGCTATTATAATGGAGTTGTCGAAGTACAAAAATTACAAAAAGATTGGGCAAATCTGAAACCATATATTGATACTGAAACTTTTGCAAGTGTATCAGCCAGACTCAAAACTCAAGAAAAAGAAGCAATTTGGTGGCGAGATGCCTGTGTTTTATATTTTAAGGATTTTGCTAAAATGCCAATACCTAGTTCACTCACCCCACCCAATAGAAGTTTAGAAGAAGTTAAAAAATTAGTAGAAATTTACCATTTAAGATGACAGAAAGATCAATTTTCACAGAAGAAAGTAAACACATTTCACATAGTACGGCCTTTGCACTCAACGAAAAACTGTGCTTAATTACAGGCGGAGGAAGCGGAATCGGCTTCGATATTGCCAAGTGTATGGTATTTTCGGGTGCAAAAGTTATCATCACAGGAAGAAGAGAAGCCCCGTTAAAAGCAGCAGTAGCCGAACTGGGTAAAAACGCTCACTATTTCGTAAACGATGTAACAGATTTATCTTCACTCGAAGGTTTAGTAAATGACATTGAAACAACTCATGGACCGATTGATATTTTAGTAAACAATGCGGGGGTAAACTTGAAACGTCCAGCACTCGAAGTGTCCGATGAAGACTTCAATCGCATCATTCAAACCAATTTAAGTGCAGTTTTTGCACTCACTCGTGCTTGTGCAGCACGTATGTTGGCTCGAAAAAATGGTTCAATCATCATGATTTCGTCAATGGCAGCCTATTATGGCATCGACCGAGTTGTAGCTTATGCGGCATCAAAATCTGGCGTTGAAGGAATGGTAAAAGTCCTGGCTTCTGAATTTTCGCCACAAAATGTAAGAATCAATGCCATCGCCCCTGGTTTTATTGAAACAAGCATGATGAAAACAGCCATGGGAAGCGACCCCGACCGCATGAACCGTGCTTTAAACCGAACTCCAATTGGCAAATTTGGTAAACCTTCAGACATTGGTTGGGCGGCTGTTTTCTTGGCATCAGATGCCGCTCGATATATCACTGGTGTTTCATTGCCAGTTGATGGTGGCAATTCAATAGGTTTCTAAATTATGACTTTAAAGGTTTCTAATCAGCATAATGAATAAATTACTACCCGTTTTTACTCTCCTATTATTTTCGATAATGGTTGTTGGCCAAAATAAAACGCCAATTTCAAAACCATTAGTTTCACATATTTTTACTGCAGACCCTTCTGCTCATGTTTTCGATGGAAAAATCTATATTTATCCGTCGCATGATATAGAATCGCCAACGGCAAAAAAAGAAGATGGAGGGATGTTTGATATGAAAGATTTTCATGTCTTATCAATGAATTCTCCACAATCCGAAGTGAAAGATAATGGCGTAGCACTTGCTATTCAGGATGTTAAGTGGGCAAATCGACAAATGTGGGCTCCTGATGCTGCTTATGAAAATGGTACTTATTTCTTGTATTTCCCGGTAAAAGATAGGGAAGATATTTTCAGAATTGGTGTTGCGACAAGTAAAAGTCCAATTGGACCATTTAAAGCTGAGCCTGAACCAATAAAAGGAACATATAGTGTTGACCCTGCGGTTTTTAAAGATTCTGATGGAAATCACTATATATATTTTGGTGGAATTTGGGGTGGACAGCTTCAAAGTTGGAAGGATAATCAATATCAAGGAAAAATGAGCAATCCGAAAAAAGGAGAAACTGCACGTTTGCCAAGAGTTGCTAAATTATCGGCAGATATGAAAAACCTTGCTGAAGATGCGAAAGAAGTAAAAATTCTTGATGAAAATGGTAATCTTTTCATGGAAGATAATAATGACAAACGTTTTTTTGAGGCTGCTTGGGTGCATAAATATCAAGGGAAATATTATTTCTCCTACTCAACGGGCGATACCCACAATATTTGCTACGCAATCGGAGATAATCCTTATGGTCCTTTTACTTACAAAGGGATTGTTCTAAAACCAGTTTTAGGCTGGACAAATCATCATTCAATTGTAGAATTTCAAGGTAAATGGTATATTTATTACCATGATACTGAAATTTCCGGGAAAACTCATCTAAGAAATATAAAAGTAACAGAATTGAACTATAATACCGATGGGAGTATCAAGACGATTGAAGCTTACAAATAAGAATAATTGACATCGACCCAAATCTAATAACTTTCTAAAATGTCGAATTATTTAGTAAAATTTAAACAAAGCTCAACCGCTTACTAAATATTTTGCAAATAATCGTAAAATTATATTATAAAAAAGAATAATATTAATAAATGGAAGCATTTTAGTTCTTGATAGTTAAAAAATGAGTTGATTTCTGTGATTTCAGACAAGATTTTACTATGTTTACATTTGAATCAACAAACTAATAGTACGAAAGTATATACGTACAAACTTTAATAGCCACCATGCCTAAAATTTTTACTCTGCCTGTTCACTCAAGTAACAGAGGAGATTTAACAGTTTTTGAAAACATTTTGCCTGGTTCATTAAAGCGTATTTTTTACATAACTAACGCTGATGGTGAAACAAGAGGAGGACATAGACACATAAAGGCTTGGCAAGCTTTAATGTGTTTGCAAGGCTCATGCGATATTTATGTGGAAACTCCTGATAAAAAAATGGTTTTCGGACTGGATGAGCCTAACAAAGTTTTAATACTTGAACCACAAGATTGGCATACTTTAGAAAACTTTTCTGATAATGCAATTGTATTAGTCGTTTCTAATGAAAATTATGACCCCGAAGATTATATCTACCCAAGTTATAGTGATAGTTTAAATGAAGAAAAATCATACCAAATAATCAAAAGTAGCAAAAAAAAGGATTGACGAACGTCAATCCTTTTTTTTGCTACTTTTTGTAAACATCATCACTTTTTTCGTTTACTTTTTGCTTTGACAGCTCGTCCATTTGCTGTTCGCTTAATCCAATTTCCACCGAAAGCTTTGGCATTTTCTTTTTTAGATTTTCAACGCCGACCAACGTAACCTTGCTTTTCCAGAGATATATCTTTTTTAAATTTTTTAGCTTAACAAGTGCCGAAATACCATTATCAGAAATGGCGGTATTGGTTAGGTTCAAATATTCTAAATTTTGAAGCCCCCCAAGAGAAATCAAGGCATTATCTGTAATCTTTGTGTTTTCGAGGTGTAATCTTGTCAGATTAGTCAATTTTGAAATTTCGCTGCATGACTTATCGGTAATCTGAGTATTCGATAGTTTTAACCATAAAGTCTGTTCAGGCGAAATACTTATCAAGGGCGAGTCATCATCTGAAAACTTAGGGTTATTCAAGAATGTTAATTCTACATAATTATTATCTTTAGATAATGGCAAAATTAAACCTCCTATTTTTTTTATTTTTTCAATATCGGATTGCTTAACTTCGCCAACATTTCTTGATAAAATACTTTCTTCTATCACAAATCTATCCTGCATCACTTGATTAGATACATTTGAAGCACCTCCCATCGAAATTAATATTGGCTTTATTTCATCTGATTGTACTAATTGAGAGACTTTCTTATCAAAAGAAGCTCCTTGTTGAACCCACCATTTTAAAATAATTAATTCTTGCTCAGTAATTTGACTTTTACCTTTCGGTGGCATGTGTTCTTCTTCTGACTCTGGTAGTAAAATACGCTTCAAAAATTCACTTTCCTCTACGCTATTAGCTTTAAAAATTACACCATGTTTTCCACCTTTTTGCAGTAAAGAAATTTCATCCATACGCAAATTTCCTTTCATTTTACTGGCATTATGACATTGTTCACACTTTTGTTTGAAAATAGGCTTAACAATATCTTCGTAAACAAATGCCTCATTGATATTTGCTATTTTGTTTTCAACTTGATTCACATCTATTTTTATTTCTTTTTCTGGCAAATTCATCCATTTTCTTAATGGATTTGGTGTGTTTTCGGTCAAATATGTTTCACCATGAGTGAGATTTCCACCATGATGCCCAGTAATTATCATGAGTAAAACCGAAAAGCTAAGTAATGGTAAATAAAAGTACTTCGCAAAACTAATTTTTGAAAGAAACCATTTAGAATGAGTTATCCATAAAATCCAACTAATGATTGCCAATCCAATCCCTTGTGATTGATGTTCTCCTAATATCTCTTCATTGTAGCCGCCTTCGAGTGAGAGAAAATACCCCAACAAACAAGCACTTGACGCACTGATAGCAGTTACTAAAAGAGCAATAGTAATAACTTCGGGAGGGACTTGATTTTTTTGAAATTTATTTAAAAGTTCAAATATCACAATTAGGACTAAAAAGCCAATAGGAAGATGCACAGCCAAGGGGTGGAATCTACCAAAAAAAGACATCCACTCTGCAACAGAAGCAAAAATCATAATGTGTAAGGTTGAATAGAAGATTGATTATTCAAAAATAAATAAACTTATGACAGTAAACAATTTAGATAATGGTAGATTAAAAAAAATTGCCAAAACACAGCTGTATTTTGGCAATTTTGTAACGAAGCTAATCAAAAATTAATAACCTTGATTTTGTTTTAAAGTTGGTTGACCATTTTTCTGACTATTCAAGATTTCGTCATTTGGTAATGGGAAATATGCATTTTTGGCTGTAAAGGTTTTACCTTTTAAGTATCCACGCTTATTGTAAGTTCTGCCAGTCAAATCTTTACCATCGATAGATTCTTCAGCTAAGTATTTATTAAGATACTTCTCTGCGATTCCCCAACGTACTAAATCAAAGAAACGGTGGCCTTCCATAGCAAATTCTAAGCGATTTTCCATGCGTATTGCATTGCGTGCATAATCTGCTCCTTTACCTAAAAAAGTACCTTTCGGGTAAGGATTTACTACATAATTGATGGAAGCATCTTGTACAGAACCTGTTTTTGCACGATTACGAACTAAATTCACGTAATCTTCGGCAGCTTGTAAATTACCTAATTCAGTTTCACATTCTGCCAACCAAAGAATTACAGAAGACATTTTCAGTAAACGGTAGTTATTATTTACGTTACGTTTTGAAGTTGAGTGCGTCGAACTTCCTTCATCTGCCAAATAATACATCCATTTTTTACCTGTATATGGTCCAGAATAGTTTTGATTTCTAATCCAAACATAGCCAGGCATCGGCCCCCAATCAAGGAAGTTTACTCCACGACGGCCAACTGTCCAGTCAAGACGAGGATCAACAGGGACAGTTTTATCGAGTGTGAATGCTTGGTCTGACTTCAGACCTTGGTCGTTAGGTAAGTCAACTTGGTTATAGGTATCAGCCGTACCATCTGGAGATGAACCAATAAGTGGCAAACCATCTTTATCGGTTTTGAAAGCATTCACGAGGTTTTGTGATGGAAGATAAAAGCCGCAACATCCACGACCTGGAGCACCAGCCGAATATGGCCAGTTTAGGTTATCACCAGCATTTCCGTTATTACCATTTGTTCCATCATTTACCGAAAACTGTACTTCAAAAATTGATTCAATATTGTTATTAGTAATGTTACGATAATTATCATGGTAATTCGGTGCGAGTTTCTTACCTGAATTTTTGTAAACATCTTCTAATAATGCTTTAGCTGCAGCCCATTTCTTTTGGAAAATCAAAGCTTTTGCTAAATAGGTTTTCGCAGCCCATTTGGTAGCTCTACCCTTTTGTGCTTGAGTAGCAGGTAAATTATCTGCTGCAAACTGAAAATCAGCTTCGATTTTAGGCCAAATATCTTGGTCATTTGGAATTTTTGTAGAATTAGGGTCAGCCGCATTATATGTTTTATCATCAATATAAGGCACCATATTCCACATTTTTTTTGCCTCAAAATGATAGTGACCACGTAGGAAACGAGATTCTGCAATAACTTGAGTTTTTTCTGCCTCAGTCATGTCTTTCACATCTGGACTACCCACCAACTGAATTGCTTCGTTTGCACGTGCAACACCATCATAAGAATGTTGCCACTTTCCTAAGAAATAAGTGTTATCTGAAAGCCAGTTGAACTGCTCAATGTATTCTTGTTCTGGCTGGTCACCGATGTCAGTTCCTTTTACGGCATCTCCACTGGTAATTCCTCCAAATACATAGTTTGAGATAGTTGATTGACGGCCAGTATTACCAGCACCTACACCATCCAAAAGTGAGTAAGCTCCTATCAATACAGAGTTAACGCCATTTTTATTGCTAAGTGATGCCAATGAGGCAGCACCTTGCGGTTGAATATCAAAGAATGATTCCGAACAAGATACGCTTATTCCAATCAAACCTATTATTAATAATTTTTTCATTGTATTTCTTTAAAAATGTTTGTCAAATTAAAATCCAATTCTTACACCAACGTTATAAGATTTTGCAACTGGGAATGCACCTTCATCAATACCCATGTGCGTATCTTGGTTATCATTTCCAGAGGCTCTTAAGTTAATATCTGGGTCAAGACCTTTGTATTTTGTGAAAGTGAAAAGGTTTTGTCCTTGAATATAGATTTGTGCAGTACTCAACTTGATTTTTTGCACCCAAGTTGCTGGGAAATTATAAGTCAATTGAATATTTTTGATACGCATGTATGAGCCATCTTCAACAAAGTAAGATGAAATTTGCTGACTTGTACCATCTTGCGAATTTAAACGTGGTAATAATGCATCATCTCCTGGTTTTTTCCAAGATTTATATAACATATCAGCCGAACGGTTTCCTTGGAAAGTATTAAAGTCAGTCCAGAATTTTTGATAGTTAAAGATTTCATTTCCTTGTGATCCTTGTGCAAAAATTGCTAAATCCCAGTTTTTATAACCTAAATTGATATTCAAACCATAGGTAAAATCAGGATGAGGGTTTCCGATGATTGTTTTGTCAGCCGCAGTAATTACATTGTCACCATTTTGGTCAACAAACTTGAAAACACCCGCTCTTGTGTATGAACCAAATTTTGGTGCAGCAGCAGCTTCTGCATCATCTTTAATTACACCATCAATTTGGTATCCATAGAAACTCGAAATTGGTAAACCAGCTCTTGTCAATGAAATCGCAGGGAGACGAGTTGTAAAGCCAAAGATTGATGCATTAGGGTCATCGTTCAATTTCTCTACATTATTCTTGTAATGACTTATCATTCCACTTACTGAGTATCTCAATTGACCTATTTTATCACGGTATGTAATGTTTACATCCACACCTTTATTACTCACTTCACCGATATTTACATAAGGAATTGAACCTGTACCTGCGGTTCTTGGAATTGGCACTTGCGTAAGCATATTTGAGGTAAGGCGTGAATATAAATCAACGATTACTTCTAATTTACTTTTAAGCAAAGTGGCATCAATACCAATATTAGTTGAAGTATTAGTTTCCCAACGACCATTTGGATTACCAAACTGAGCTAAGTCAAATCCGTTAGCAATCGAATTACCTGAACCTGAAATATCATAAGCATTGTTTAATGGGTCTGGAATATAAAGCGTGTAAGCATTGAATACGTTCGGAATCAACTGATTACCAGTTTTACCCCAACCTCCACGAATTTTCAAATCATCTAAGAAAGTAAGTTTCTTCATGAAATCAAACTCAGTCATACGTAAACCAACTGAAAATGCTGGGAACACTCCATATCGATAAGATTGAGAGAAACGAGAAGAACCATCACGACGCATCGTAAAGTCAGCTAACAAGAAATCTTTGAAAGAGTAATTAACTTTGCCAAATGTTGAAAATAATGCACTCGGAGTTGCACCAGCACCAGCATTTGATAAACCAGCAGCAGAACCTAAGTTTAGGTAGCGATACGATTCATCATCAAAAGCAAAATTACTACGTGAAGCACTAAAGCCTACTGCATAAGTTTGCACGGCTTCCGTTCCGAGTAAAACATTGAAATCGTGATTGCCGATTTTCTTTGAATAATTTAAAGTATTAAACCAAGTAATTGCACGATCAAAATTGTTTGATACTGTTAAACTATTGGCATTACGTGGCTCAGCAGCTTCAATATCACGATTGAAATACTGTGAAAAGTTGTAGTTATTAAACTCAACACCCAAACTTGTACGGAATTTCAAATCCTTCAAGATTGCCAATTCGGCAAACACGTTACCAAAAATGTGTGTTCCTTTAATAATATTATCTTTTTCACGCCATTGTCTCGCTAATGGATTAGGTGCGTTTCCGAGGTTTGAGCCACGACTTCCTGCAAAACCATTTAAGTTTGATGTATTTGTTCCACCTAACGCTACTGGACCACCCGTAATATCAAAAACAGGAATAATTGGTTGGATACGAATGGCAAATGAAATCGGATTACTTTCATTTTGATTTCCGTTTGGTACACCGACTCTTTCATCATAAGATACTGTAAAGTTTTCGCCAAAAGTCAAACGATTTTTAGTGAATTCTGTATTTGCTCTTACCGAATAACGCTTATAACCTGTATATTTCAAGATACCGTCTTGGTCGAAATAACTTCCTGAGATGGCATATTTGCCATTTTTTGAACCACCCGTTGCTCCTAATTGATAATTTGAGATTTTGGCTGGTCCGAAAATTACATTTTGCCAGTCTGTACCTTCTTTGTTAGCTTTTGTGATATTAAATGCTGTTCTTCCAAGATTTGGGTCAGCAATATCATTAGTATAGGTATAGTTTGCTGGCAATGCACCATAAACATTTGGATAAATATAATCTGCTATTGTTTGCTCGCCAGTTGGAGAAAACTTATACTGTGCAGATGGAGAAGTACCTGGGGTCTTACCCGCACCAATTTCTGATTGATAATACAATTCGCCAAGCTCTTTTGTATTCAATAAATCAAGCGTTCTACCCACACGTTGTGTACCCGTGTACATATCAAACGTAATTTTTGGTTCACCCGAAGAGCCTTTTTTGGTTGTAATGATAACAACACCGTTGGCCGCACGAGCACCGTAAATTGAAGCAGCAGAAGCATCTTTCAATACTTGCATCGTTTCAATATCATTTGGATTTATTTGGTTGAGAGAGCCTTGAGTAGGTGTGCCATCAATAATATAAAGCGGACTATTATTATTAATTGAACCAAAACCACGTACACGAACCATCGTTCCACCTCCAGGTGAATTATCATTTCCGACAGTCACACCAGCTGCACGACCTTGCAACATTTGGGTGACACTTGCTGCTGGTACAGCCGTCAATTCTTTCGCACCAACAACAGTTACAGCACCAGTAATGTCTTTCTTGCGTTGTGTTGCATACCCTGTAACAACTACTTCGCTTAATGCTTTTGCATCTGACTGCATCGCAACTTCAATCACTGAACGATTACCAACTACTTCTTCCACAACTAAATAACCGATAGAAGAAATAACAATTGTAGAACCCGATGGGACATCCAAAGAAAAAGCACCGTTAGCATCTGAAGATGTACCTTTATTAGTGCCTTTTACTTGAATTGTGGCTCCAGGTAAGCCAATACCACTTTCAGCATCTGTAACTTTACCTGAGATTTTTTTTTGAGCGAAAACCAATGAGCTTGTGAAGAAAAGTAAAAGCATCAAAGCCCTTGCCCTGATTGGAATGGGGTATGAGTGTTTCATAAATAGATATAAAAGATTAGGTTTAAAATGTTAAGTTTCAAATATAAAATATTATAATTTCAATATCTAAACTTTATTAAAAAAAAATAAAAACAATAACAAATTCTTCATTTTTAAGGCAAAAAAAGCTTTTTATATTAAATTTACTTTAATAAATATTATTTTAATAAGTGAAAAAAAACGGCTATGGTCTTCAACCATAGCCGTTAGCTATCTCAAAATATATTCTAAAGTTTTAATACTTAGCTGGCTGATTCGGCTTCGGTAGTGACTTCTTAATAAACTCACGAATATCTTCATTTGAAGTTTGTAAATCTTCACGACGCAAGTACATCATGTGGCCGCTTCTATAACCTTTCCACGACATTCGGTCTTTAAGTTTGCCACTTGGATCCATTTGCCACATATTATATTGTGCGTTGAAGTAATCACAAGCCCCATCATAATAGCCAGATTGCACCATGACATGCAGATTTGGATTTTGTGCCATTGCTTGGCGAAGGTTTTCTCCTGTATTATCGCCAGTTCTATCCCACGGACTGGTCGGGCCGAACATATAATATTTGAGATCGGTTTTATAATTCAAATCATTTCTTAAATAAATATTGATGGCAGGTGTAAATGAATGAAGCCACGAAGTAAGTTCAGAATTAAAATCTGGTTTATCACCCGACTCTTTTTTATCAATACCTTTATATCTTGAATCAAGACGACCAACTGTGAATCCTTTGTCTCGCAATAATTCTTTCCAAAAAAATTCGAGCGGAATATCTAAATTTTGCTGTAAAATCACTTTTTCAGACAAACCTGAATACCTCGCCATTTTAGCGGCAATTTCCTTTCTTTTTGATTCTTCTAAAAAACCACCTTTACTAATTGCTGGTAAAAGTTCATTTACGGTAAAGTTTTCCACTTCGGGAAGCATTTGAGTTAAATCTTTCTTTTGCAAATCGGCGGGTAACATTTTATGATACCATGCTGTTGCTGCAAAATAAGGCAATTTTAAAGCTGCACCCGAGGCAGCTCCACGCTCAATACCAAGTGTGGTTGGTGAAACTAATATTACACCATTCAGATACATCCACTGAGCATTTTGTAATTGTAAAGCCAAGCCCGAAACACGAGTTGTACCATAACTTTCACCAATCAAATATTTCGGTGAAGCCCAACGATTAGTACGAGTTACAAAAGTATTAATCCAATCGGCTAAATACTTAATATCAGCATTTACTCCAAAAAATTTTGAAGTTGGAATATCTTTGCTGGTCGGACGAGAATAGCCAGTATTAACAGGGTTTACGAAAACAATGTCAGCAATATCCAGAATCGAATAAGGATTTTCTTTGATTCCATAAGGTTGAAGTGGATAACCCTCATCGTCAATATTAAGCAAATGTGGGCCAGTGTAAGCAATGTGCATCCAAACAGAAGCAGACCCTGGGCCTCCATTGAACGAAATAACCAAGGGGCGATTTGCTCTATCCTTTACGTCAGAACGCTCATAATACGTGTAAAACAATCCTGCAATTGCTTTGCCTTCTTCATCCCAAACTGGCATTGTGCCTGTCATTGCCTGAAATGGTACTTTCTGACCTTTGATTGTCGTGATGTGTTCGGTGGTTACATACGAATCCGGGTTGAAGGGAATTGTCAAAGAAGATGATTTCTCTTCTTTAGGAGTAGAAGTTGAAGCTGGAGTAGTTGGCGTTTTTGCACCTTGATTCTGTGAAAAAGCACAAAAACTCAGAAAAAATAAAGGTAAAAATTTAATTTTCATTGGTTGAGGTTTGTTAATTGAAGTAAAAAGATGAAGTCACTTTACATTTTTACAAAGCGACTTCAAATATATTTAATAATTTTAAATTTTAATACCCCATTCTTTATTCATTGGTCGTCCAAGCAACAAATTTGCTTCTTTATCATCAATGAATACTTCTTTTTTGGGATTCCATTTTAACGAACGGTTCAGACGATAGGCAATATTTCCAATATTACAAACCGAGGCAGTACGGTGCCCAACCTCAACATCACAAATAGGTTTATTCCGATTTCTCATCGCATCTAAGAAATCTTTATAATGATTATCTGACTTGTAAACGTGTTTTTCGGTTTCTCCAATTATTTTATCTTTCAAAGAAACTGGCGTAGTTTCGATTTTCTTTCGCTGAACTTTTATTTCCCCCTCAGTTCCCATAAAATGAATGGCATTATTCCAATCCCATTTTTCGTGGGTCATCGTAATACCGTTTTCATATTTAAAAGTAAGAAATTTAATATCTTTTCCATCGGGAGCGAATACTTCCACAGGGCCACTCTCGTCCATGCCAAGTGACCACTGCACAATATCAAACATGTGAGCTCCCCAATCGGAAACCATTCCCCCACCAAATTCTCGGTATAAACGCCAATTCGGGAACACATCTTTTGAGGTAGGAGGAGCCAATTCTGAATTAAACACTACTGGTTCGTTAGGCCCGAGCCATTTCGACCAATCAAGTCCATCTGGCATTTTTTCTTCCGACAGATTATAAGCAACTGGCGGTGCTCCAACATTCACTTTAATGCTTTTCACTTCTCCAATATATCCATTTCTGATTAGTTCGGCAGTTTGACGAAACTCTGGCCAAGAACGCTGCATACTACCCGTCTGAAAAACTCTTTTGTATTTCCGAGCTGCATTGACCATTGCTCGCCCTTCTCGAACAGTTAATGAAAGTGGTTTTTCGCAGTAAATATCCTTTCCTGCTTCGGCTGCTCGCACCGACATAGCAGCGTGCCAATGGTCAGGCGTGGCAATCACAACAGCATCAATGTCTTTTCTGGCTAATAATTCTCTAAAATCTTGATAGACTGGTATTTCTGCGTAGTTGCCGAGTTGGGTATTTTTCTCATAATGAGTTTTGATGCGGTCGATTGTTAATTGAGCTTTAGCTTGATAAACTTCACTAATGGCAGCAATTCTTACCTCGTTTGTATTAAGAAATGATGTAGTGAGTCCTCTGCCCTGTTTTCCTGTACCAATAAAACCCAATGAGATTACATCACTCGGGGCTAAATATTGAGTGCCGTTAATTCCACCAAGTACATGACGAGGCACAATCATAAAACTTCCCAAAGCCAACGATGCTTTGGACATAAAATCACGGCGTGAGATATTATTATTTTTAGTTGACATTTTAAATTAGATTAGAGTTTTTACTATGTAATTTCAAAAAAAACTTTAAGTAAGTCTTATTCTTCAAAATTATTAAAAAAATTTAAAATACTTTCCAAATTAATAATTATATTAGTGCAATTTATCATTGAAATAATACATTTTCAAAAACACATGAATGCTTCGTATTTCAAATGGATTTTTATCGCCGCATTACCACTTTCTACGATTTACTATTTATATAACCGCTGGTCTTCCGATGAAATCAGTTACAATGAAGAAATTCGTCCAATTTTTAATAAAAAATGTATTGTCTGTCACGGTGGCGTAAAAAAAAATGGAAACTTTAGTTTACTTTTTCCCGAAGAAGCCTACGCAAAAGCAAAATCAGGAAAGTTTGCGATTATTCCATACGATGCAGAAAATTCGGAAGTAATGAAACGCATCAAATCTCACGACCCCGAAGAACGAATGCCAAAAGATAAAGACCCACTAAGTAATGAAGAAATTAAGAAAATAGAAAAATGGATAAATCAAGGCGCAAAATGGGAAAATCATTGGGCATATTCTCCGCCCAAAACATCAATTGATGTCCCAAATAATGGTAAAGAATGGGCTAAAAATGAAATTGATAATTTTGTATTTGAAAAATTAAAACAGGAAGGACTTTCTCCATCAAAAGAAGCCGACCGCCCTACTCTACTACGTCGATTAAGTTTAGATTTGATTGGTCTACCACCAACACCACAAGAAACTAACGACTTTCTCAATGATAAATCACCAAATGCTTACGAAAAACAAGTAGATAGGCTATTAAAGTCGTCTGCTTTTGGCGAGCGTTGGGCCTCCATGTGGCTCGATTTAGCTCGATATGCCGACTCAAAAGGCTATGAAAAAGACCTCGACCGCAGTATATGGAAATACCGAGATTGGGTAATCAACTCCTTTAATGCAGATATGCCATTCGACCAATTTACGATTCATCAATTGGCGGGTGATTTGCTTCCCAAAACTCCCAACGAAAGCATCGAATCACTCGAAAACCGCTACATTGCTACCGCTTTTCATAGAAATACAATGGCCAATGACGAAGGTGGCACAAACGATGAAGAGTTTAGAAATATGGCCATCATCGATCGAGTTTCTACAACAATGGAAGTTTGGCAAGGTACAACAATGGCATGTGTGCAATGTCACAGCCACCCTTATGACCCTTTTCGCCACGAAGATTTCTATAAACTGGCGGCCTTTTTCAATAATACCCAAGATCGAGATTTGTATAATGAAAAACCACATTTCAAGACTTATGCTAAAGATAAAGAACAAGAAGTAATTCGTCTTACAAATTGGATAAATACTAAACTTCCAACCAATCTTTCAAACATCAAACACTCAGAAAAAGCCCTTTTAGCAGAAAAAACAAACGATTATCTGAGAAAATTGGGCTTTTATCGCATCGAAGCTGAATCGTTTGATAGTACAAGTCGGCATATCGAACTTTGGAATAATCAGAAAGAAATTATGCAAACCACCGAAGGTGCCTATACGGTTTATGAAAACATTGATTTAACCAACATTGAAGCTGTGAAATATCGCTACCAAAGTGGTGCAGAAAATGCGTTCATAGAAATGCGTCTTGGCAGCTCAGAAGGAGAACTAATAAGCAAAGTTGAAACCAAATGCAGCGAGAAAGAAGTAAATGTCGGTTGGTCAAGATGGAATCAATATACTACTTCATCAGGTAAAATTAAACCAACAAAGGGCGTGCATGATATTTATTTGGTGTTCAGAAAAGGAAAAAACTTCTGGACCGACCTAATGCACCTCGACTGGATGGAACTGCAATCAAGCAAAATGCCAATCAGAACTTTACCAAAACCAGTGCAAGATTCGATTGAAAAATTGGCAACGATTGATGCGATTGCAACGCCAATTATGGTCGAACGTCCACAAAATAAAGCTCGTAAAACTCATGTTTTTATTAGAGGAAATTGGATGGTAAAAGGCAACGAAGTCCAGCCCGATGTACCTGCAATTCTGCCAAATATGAAAAACTACCCTAAAAATCGACTCGGTTTTGCGGAATGGTTAGTAAACAAACAAAACCCGCTTACTTCAAGAGTGATTGTCAATCGTTTTTGGGAACAATTATTTGGAACAGGGCTTTTAGAATCTTTAGAAGATTTTGGAAGTATGGGGTCAAAGCCAACGCACCCCGAACTTCTGGATTGGCTGGCTGTAAAATTTGTAAATGAAGATAATTGGAAAGTAAAAAGTTTGCTCAAAACCATCGTTATGTCGGCCACTTATCAGCAATCTTCCTTAATTTCAAAAGAATTAGAGGCGAAAGACCCTCGAAATTTACTTTTGGCTCGTGGCCCGAGAGTTAGACTTTCGTCCGAACAAATTCGTGATCAAGCATTGGCAATTAGTGGTTTGCTTAATCCAACGATGTACGGGCCGAGTGTTCGTCCACCTAATCCAACTGATGGAGCTTGGCGAAGAGAAAAAAGTGGCAATCAATTTCGAAGAGCCATTTATACGTATTGGAGGCGTACAAATCCCTATCCTTCAATGATTACTTTTGATAGCCCGCAACGCAATGTTTGTGTTTCGAGAAGGGTTCGCACGAATACTCCGTTGCAGGCACTTACTACGCTCAATGATACTGTTTATTACGCAGCGGCTCAGAATATTGCCCTAAAAATGCAACTTTCACAAGCAAAAACTATTAAAGATAAAATTCGAGCGGGCTATATGCATATTTTTCAAAAACAGCCAAGTCAATCAAAAACTACTCTACTCGAAAACCTTTATAACGAGGCTTTGATTGATTTCAGAAAGAAAAAAAGTACAAAAGCGGAGCTTCTGGCACTCACCCTTACGGCAAATACAATGTTGAATTTAGACGAATTCCTTACAAAATGAACAGAAAAACTATTTTTGAAGAAGCCTTTTTTGAGCAAGCCACTTTCAACACTCGTCGCCATTTTCTGAAACAATGCACTTCAGGTTTGGGCGGAATTGCACTTTCGTCGATTCTCGGTGGTTGTTTCCAATCTGAACAGAAAACGGTTGAAGAAAACCCGTTTGCCGTAAAACCTCCGCATTTTCCTGCCAAAGCCAAACATATCATATTTCTGCACATGGAGGGAGCTCCATCGCAGCTCGAACTATTTGATTATAAACCCGAATTGGCAAAGCTGGATGGACAGCTTTGTCCGCCATCACTTTTGGAGGGAAAGCGTTTTGCGTTTATTAAGGGAACACCCAAAATGCTCGGTCCGCAAGCAACATTTCAGCAGCATGGACAATCGGGGGCTTGGTTTTCTGACTACTTTAAGCATTTACCAGAATTAGCTGATGATTTGACTTTCTTGAAGGCCATGCATACCGATGAATTTAACCATGCTCCCGCTCAACTTTTCATGCACACAGGAAGTGCAAGAGTTGGTCGCCCAAGTTTAGGGTCATGGATTACTTACGGTTTAGGTTCGGAGAATCAAAATTTACCAGCCTACGTTGTTTTGGTGTCGGGTTCTGAGCCAAGTGCAGGCAAATATTTGTGGGGAAATGGCTTTTTGCCCTCGGTTTATCAGGGTGTACAATGCAGGTCGAAGGGCGACCCAGTACTTTATATCAATAACCCGAATACAATAGATAATGAACTCCGCAAAAAATCAATCGAAACTATTAATAAAATCAATGAACTGACTTATAAAGAAATTGGCGACCCTGAAACCCTCACTCGAATTTCGCAATACGAAATGGCCTTCCGAATGCAAGCCGAAGTACCCGAAACAATGGATATTTCGACCGAACCAGCCTACATTCACGAAATGTATGGTACGGAAGTCGGCAAAGCCAGTTTTGCCAATAATTGTTTGTTAGCCAGAAAATTAATTGAAAAAGGCGTGCGAGTAGTACAGCTTTTCGACCGACGATGGGATAATCATGGTACAGACGAAGGTAGTGGTGTTGATATTGGTTTACGCAGAAATGTCGAATACGTTGACAAACCAATCACGGCACTTATAAAAGACCTCAAACAACGTGGACTTTTGGATGAAACTTTGATTGTTTGGGGAGGCGAATTTGGCAGAACACCCATGATGGAAAACCGAGCAGGTGATAATAACACCCCACTCAAAGGCCGTGATCACCACGTTGATGCCTTCACAATGTTTATGGCTGGTGCTGGCATCAAAAAGGGTTACTCGCACGGCGAAACCGATGAAATTGGTTATTATGGCGTAAAAGGAAAAACCCACATCCACGATTTACAAGCAACCATCATGCACGTCATGGGTTTTGATCATGAACAATTCACGTTTCCTTTTCAAGGGCGAAATTTTAGATTAACCGATGTTTCTGGGAAAGTAATTCGGGAGATTTTATAAGATTATTGTGCTATAATTTTATACTTTTTCCCTTTTTCAGTTACAAAATCAATTGAGAACCCGCTTGGTTCTTCAAACTTTAACAGTTTTGAAGGATCTTTAATTATCGGTCTATCGACTTTAACAAAGTTAAAAAGCTGATTTGGATTTTCAACTTTGGCTGTCTTCGTTTCGACGTTTTTGACCATCAATGACTCATTAGATCTGATTCGACAATTTCCACCTATTTTTGAGTAAATAGTAGCCTTTATCAATTTCCCATTTTGCCAATTCATATCAATTTCAAATCCTCCACGAACTTTTAAGCCTTTTACATAACCTGTATGCCATTCTTTCGGAAGGGCTGGCAATAAGTGTATTTCCCCAGCGTGGCTTTGCACAAGCATTTCAGCAATTCCTGCTGTTGCCCCAAAATTTCCATCAATTTGAAATGGCGGATGTGCATCAAATAAATTAGGATAAGTTCCCCCACCTTCCATGTGAGTCGTATGGCTTCTAACTAATTTGAACAAATTAGTCAATAACTTTAAAGCGTGGTCGCCATCGTGAAGCCTTGCCCAAATATTCACCTTCCATCCCATCGACCAACCAGTGGCTAAATCGCCTCGGCGTTCCATTACTTTCTTCACAGCCGAGGTTAATTCTGGTGTAAATTGATTGATTTGATTACTTGGATGAAAGGCATATAAATGAGAAAAATGGCGATGCTGCACATCGGCATCTTCAAAATCCTCTTGCCACTCTTGCAACTGGCCATACTTGCCAATTTGATACGGCAAAAGTTGAGTCAAATTTTGTTGCACTATTTTCAATAAAGGCTCCTCAATTCCAAGTATTTTGCAAGCTTCAACATACCGAGACATTGATTCTCGAATAATGGCCATATCCATTGTTGGTCCAGCACTAAATGTACCTTGTTTATTATTTTCGTATAAAAAGTTTTGTTCTGGCGAATGTCCTACTGGAGTAAGCAAATACCCATTTTCATTCTTCACCAACCAACCTTCATAGAACTGCACCGCACCTTTCAAAAGCGGAAAAACTTCTTCTTTTAAAAACTTTTTATCTCCGTTATACAAGTATTTCTCCCAAAAATGACTCGTCAACCAACCCGCTGCTATTGGCCAAAACGAGCAATTACAGTTATCAATTGGCTCGGTATGTCGCCAAATATCAGTATTATGATGAGCCACCCAACCTTCATTACCATACATATTTCGAGCAGTTTCATGCCCATTGATAGCCAATTCTTTGATTGCTTGAAAAAATGGTTCTTGGCACTCGGACAAATTGGTAATTTCGGCTGGCCAATAATTCATTTGAGCATTGATATTAATTGTGTAAGCTCCATTCCAAGGCGGAGTCATCTGGTCATTCCAAATTCCTTGTAAATTAAGTGGCTGACCGCCTATTCTCGAACCTGCAATCATTAAATATCGACCATAATTAAAATACAATGCTGGAAAAGATGGGTCTTTTCCATTAGTAAATAACTCGATTCGTTTATCGGTTGGTAATTTAGATTGTGGTGTCTCAGCGGCCAGTTGAAGTTCAACCCTGTCGTATAATTTTTTATAATCTAAAAGATGATTTTTATATAAAACATCAAAAGATTGGCCTTCGATAGCCTTAAAATACTTTTCAACGAGTTTTTTCGGGTCTTTTCCTTCATAAGCTGGGCTTTTATCGAAACCATTAAAACTGGTGGCTGCCGAAAGAATCAAAACAACTTCGGTTGCATTTTTGACTACAATTTTATCCTTATTATTTACAATTATACCACCTTTATTGTAAGTTTTGATGGCCGACTCAAATGACATTCCCAATCCGTCGATTTTTTCGGCATAAAGCATATTTTCAACTTCTGGCTTACGATTGCCTGATTTATCATAAAGTTCGGGGTATTTATGCTGATCTCCCAATTTTTCGACTTGTTCAAAACTTCTTCTTAACCCAAAACCCGCAACTTTCCCTTGCATCGTCAGCGTGTTTCCTTTAGAAGTAAAATTTGCAGTTGATTGGTGTGGCGTCGAAAAATGCAAGGTACAATTAATTTTATCAGTACCTTCGGCAGTTAATTTGATAACAATAACGTGGTCTGGGTAGCTGGCAAAAAACGTTCTTTTAAAGGTAGTTTTACCAACTCTATAAGTCGTCGTAGCGGTAGCATTTGGCAAATTTAAGTTTCTTTTGTAATCAGAAACGTCACTGTTTTTATGCTCAAAATCAATCCATAAATCGCCCATTGGTTGATATAACTGGTGATTTCTTCCGAGCCATTCTTTGGCAATAATTGCTTGAGCTTCTTGATATTTCTTAGCATTCAATAAATCGGTGACCTCCTTAAATGACTTTCTAACATTAATGTTTTTGAAAGTTCCTTTGGGGTCTCCTGTATAAAGTGTTCCCTCATTTAGTTGTAGATGTTCTTGTTCATGATTTCCGAAAACCATTGCCCCCATATAACCATTCCCCAAAGGCAGAGCTTCTGTCCAAACCGAAGCGGGCTTATCATACCACAATTCATTGTTTTGAGCAAACAAATAAGCATTATTCAAAAAAAATACACCCAAAATCAGAAACACTACTTTTTTCATGATAAAATAAACTAACAATGATTAGAAATAAAGGTAAAATACACTTTACGATTGGTATGAAAGTTACAAAAGAAATCGGCTTAATTTCTAAAATTTCTTTGAAAAGTATCAAAACAATACAATTGAAAAAAGTTCAAATACTTCCATTCAACACAAAGTTTTCAACATTAATGAATTTATCTTAATTTTGCCGCATGAATGAAGAAAAAAATCCGTGGAAAATACTTGACTCAGAAGTCAAGTATGAAAATAATTGGATACAGGTTGTCCATCAGAATGTTATCAATCCGAGTGGTGGAAAAGGAATTTATGGCACTGTAAATTTTAAAAATATTGCAGTTGGCGTTGTGCCTATTGATAAAGATGGAAATACATGGCTTGTTGGTCAATATCGTTTTCCACTGAATGAATATTCTTGGGAAATACCAGAAGGTGGCTGCCCCGATGGCGAAGAAGTTTTGGAAACCGCCAAACGTGAATTGAAAGAAGAAACGGGTTTAATTGCTCAAAATTGGTCGTTGATTTCCAAGCTTCATACATCAAATTCGGTTTGCAATGAAGTTGCCTATATTTTCCTTGCCGAAGAAATAACCCAATCAGAAAGCCAACCCGAAGACACTGAGCAACTACAAGTAAAAAAAGTTTCGCTCAAAGAAGCCCTTGAAATGGTTTTGGCCGATAAAATAACCGACTCAATGAGTGTGGCGGGAATTCTGAAAGTTGCACGTTTAAAAGGTCTTTGATATGCTTGAAGCTGTAGTTTTTGGTTTCGTAACGGGCGTGGTGCTAAGTTTTGGTTTCGGAAGCGTTTTCTTTGCCCTCATTCAAGACAGCATTCAGTATGGCTATAAAGCAGGTGTAAAAATCTCACTCGGAGTTGTTTTTGCCGATGTTATTATGGTTGCCATTGCTTTCTTGGGAACTTCATTTTTACCAAATATTCCAAATTTCGGTCTGTATTCACGTGTTTTTGGTGCTTTTTTGCTCATAAGTTTAGGATTTGTGCAGTTTCGTAAACCTAAAGCTCCATCTAAAATGCAAGAATTTAAATTAGCCAGATTCTTTTATTTTTTTGGAAAAGGGTTTCTTCTGAATGTCATCAATCCTGTCAATTTTATATCTTGGATGCTCGTTTCGGCAACTTTGAAAGGCTATAAATATGATTCACTTGACGAAATCCTGTTTTTTAGCACTTGTATAGTTATGATTTTTGTGGTGGAATCTGCTTTTGCCATTTTTGCGGACCGAATCAAAACAAAACTCAATGAAAATACAATTCTCTATATTAAATATGTTTCTGGTTTGGTTTTCATAGGTGTAGGCCTAAAAATGGTTTGGGATGCTTATAAAATAGTAATTTCGTAAAAAAACGTGTGCCACATCCTTTTAGCTGTGGCACACGTTTTTTTAAATTCATAAGTTGGAAACTTGTTTTACTTTCCTTTTTGCTTGTTTTCAGAATTTTGATTCAAAGCCATCATTTGCTTCATGGTTTTATCAAAACCTTCAACCGAACCATCCATAAATATTACGTTACCTTTGCCATCTTGTGCAACTTGACGCATGGTTTCTGTCCACAATGAGAATAAAATAATTGATGGGTCGAGGTGAGCTTTTTCCATTTCGGCGGCAGCAACTGCCATACCTTTCGCAATTTCTTCACGGAATTGAGCCAAGCCTTGTCCACGCAAACGAGCAGCTTCACGCTCAGCTTCAGCCGAAATTCTGATGGCATTTCCATCGGCCTCTGCACCTTTAGTTTTTGTAATCAATAAAGCCTGTCCTTCATTTTCGGCAGCTGCTTTTAAGTTATTTGAAGCCACCACTCTCGACATTGATTTTACAATTTCTTCATCAAACGTAATGTCATTTATCTGTAAATCAAGCAAATGATAGCCCCAACCGTTCAATGTATGGTCAAGATTAGATTTCACATCTGTCACAATTTCATTTCTTAAACCTAAAATCTCTGCTTGTTTCTTGGTGGCAACAAAACTACGAATCGAACCTTCGATTGAGCGAACCAAAGCTTGCATAAAGTTTGCTTGGTCAATAAACTTAAACGCAACATTCTTTATCTGCTCTTCCGATTGGTCGGTGACAGTATAAAGCAACATTGCCTTGAAGTAAACATTGGCTTGGTCGTTGGTAATTGCTTGAAACTGCAATTCTGCCGAGCGGTTTTGAATTGAAATTGTACGAAAAACAAACTCAATAAATGGAATTTTGAAATTCAAACCTGGAGTCATGATTCGGCTGTACTTTCCGAACACTGTTATCACGGCAACATTGCCTTGTTGAACAATAACGACTGACAAAAATAAAATGACTGCGGCTACTACGAGTAAAATAATTGTTACCATTGTGTTTTACGGTTTTAGTTAAATTTTAGTCAAATGTAGAATGAAAGCAGCAACCTAAGCTAAAATCTTGACAAATGGTAAAATCACAAGGAATATTTGTAAAAAATATATTTATTGGTAAAATTTCTACTTTAAATTACCCATTCCACCATCAATATGAAGTATTTGTCCAGTTATCCAACTGCCTTCGTCAGATAACAAAAGTTTAGCGGCTGCCGCAATATCGGCACTCGTTCCAACCCTACCGAGTGGATGACGTTTGTTTGAAGCATCAATTTTTTCAGGAGAAGAAAGTAACATTTTTGCCAAAGGTGTATCAGTCAAAGATGGAGCAATAGCATTAAACCGAATTTTTGATGAAGCGTATTCGGCTGCTAATGAGCGAGTTAAACCTTCAATAGCACCTTTTGATGTTGCCACTGAGGTATGAAATCCCATACCAGTTTGAACTGCAACTGTACTAAAAAGTACAACAGAAGCATTGGTAGAAGCTTTTAATTTGGGTAAAACAGCTTGAATCACATTAACTGCCCCCAAAACATTTATTTGAAAATCTTTCTGAAAATCTTCACTCGTAAATCTATTAAATGGCTTTAGATTAATTGTTCCTGGGCAATAGGCAAGCCCATCAATTGTAGTAGGGAGTGAAGCAAAAGCTAGATTATTAGGACTTGCTGCATCCCAAGTGATATGTGTAGATTGCAAATCGGGTTGTGTACGAGAAGCAGTATAAATATTCGCTCCAGCCTCTAATAATGACTGAGCAAGAGCAAATCCGATTCCTGAACTTGCTCCAACAATAAGATAATTTTTTCCTTTGAAAGACATTTTTATAATGGATAATGAATAATTGAAAATGAATAATTTTATCCTCTATAACTTTAAACCGAATGTTGGTTAAAATGTTTAGCTCCTTCTCAATTATACATTATCCATTCTCAATTATACATTCTCAATTATCAATTAAATACTAAGTACCTTCAAAAACTCGCTACGTTTTTCCTCTTTGTTGAAAGCACCGCTGTAAAATGAAGTAATAGTTGAACTTGTTTGGTCTTTTACGCCACGAGATGAAACACATTGGTGGTCGGCATCAACAAAAACGGCTACATCGTCAGTCATCAAAGCATTTTTGATGGCGTTTCCGATTTGAATTGTCATACGCTCCTGTACCTGTGGGCGACGGGCAAAATGATTTACAATTCGGTGTAGTTTCGATAAACCAATTACCTTTCCATTGGAAATATAAGCCACGTGAACTTTCCCAACGATTGGCACAAAGTGGTGTTCACAACATGAGTAAAATTGAATGTTTTTCTCAACCAACATTTCATTATAATTGTATTCGTTGGTGAAAAGCGTCATAGCAGGTTCATTTTCAGGATTTAGGCCCGAAAACAACTCTTTAACATACATTTTTGCTACACGTTTTGGCGTTCCACGAAGACTTTCGTCTTGCAGATCAAGCCCGAGCGTAAGCATAATTTCTTTGAAATGTTTTTCTATGATTTCAATTTTTTCATCGTCGTTCAAATCAAACGCATCATCACGAAGTGGTGTTTCGAGTTTAGTAAACGGGTGGTCTTGGTCATCAAGTAATAATTCGTTCACAAAAGTTTTTTCTTTAAATTGGGTATTCGACATAATTTCGTTCAGTTTCAAATAGTGTAATTTTCAAATCATAATCATTTGATATTTTTTCTCTCAAAATATCGTAAATCACAATAGCAATGTTTTCAGCTGATGGATTTAGTGATTTAAATTCCTCAACGTCCAAGTTTAGATTTTTGTGGTCAAGTTTATCCAAAACATGTTTTTTGATTAAGTCACTTAAAACCTTTGTGTCGAAAACATAACCTGTCTTTGGGTCAACTTCACCCGACAGTCGAACAATCAAATCATAGTTGTGCCCGTGATAGTTCGGATTATTACATTTTCCGAAAACTCGGGCGTTCTCTTCCGCCTCCCACTCTGGGTTGTGAAGACGATGAGCCGCATTGAAGTGTTCTTTTCGTAACACCGCAACTCTCTTTTTTTGATATTCCAAAATTGAAGTTTAAAAGTAAATAAAATGTTAGCCAAACAGTCATTACAAAGGTTGTGTACAACACTTGTAGGCTACCGAACGGTGGTTAAATCGTTCTAAAGAAACAGTTTCAAATATATTAACAAGTGGTATTTTTATTTTGTTCAAGATTTTTTCAAAAAAAATATTTACCTTAATTTTCATATAACCACAATTAAAATATTTTTTATCTATTTAAACCTAAAAAGATTATTTTTTTTATTAACTGTATATTTATAAAAATATTTTATTTTATCTTTGAATCACAAAATCTTCAAACCAACCTAAATATGAACCGTCGAAATTTTCTTTCAACCAGCTTGGCAACCTCAAGCATTCCGTTTATAGTAAAGAAAAAAAATCTATCTGAGGATAAAAAAATCAGGCTCGGATTTATCGGAGTCGGACTTCGTGGACGTACGCATCTGCAACAAGCACTTTATCGCTCAGATGTTGAGATTCCAGCAATTTGCGATATTGACCCCAATTCAATTGCAGAAGCCAATAAAATTTTTCAAAAATTTGGTAAAAAAGAGCCAATTGCCTACATGAAAGGCGAGCGTGATTTTGAAAATTATGTAAAAAGAGAAGACCTCGACGGAATCATTATTTCAACTCCGTGGGAATGGCACGTACCAATGGCAGTTGCAGCCATGAAAGCGGGAAAATATGCAGGAGTTGAAGTTTCAGCAACGGTTACACTCCAAGAATCTTGGGATTTGGTTGATACTTACGAAAAAACTGGTTCGCACTGCATGATTCTCGAAAATGTTTGTTATCGCCGTGATATTATGTCGGTTTTGAATATGGTGCGAAAAAATATGTTCGGTGAAATGCTCTACGGTCATTGCGGCTACCAACATGATTTGCGTTTTGTAAAATTGAATGATGGAAAATCGGCCTACGGAAAAGGCGTTGAGTTCGGAGAAAAAGGTTTCAGCGAAGCACGCTGGAGAACACAACATTCGGTCGATAGAAATGGTGACCTCTACCCTACTCACGGACTCGGGCCAGTTGCACATTGGATGGATATTAATCGTGGAAATAAGTTTGATTTCTTGACATCAATTGCCACAAAGTCTCGTGGAATGCACAATTATATTGTTGAAAATGGCGGAAAAGACCACCCAAATGCCAAAGTTAATTTTAAATGTGGCGATATTGTAACTACCACGATTCAATGTGCCAATGGTGAAAATATCGTAATTATTCATGATACAAACAGTCCACGACCGTACTCACTTGGGTTTAGAGCTCAAGGCACAAAAGGTATTTGGATGAACGATGGCAATCAGATTTATTTGGAAGGTGTTTCTAAAAAACATGATGCTTGGGAGCCATTTGCCGACTATCAAAAACAATATGACCATCCACTTTGGAAACGCTTCGAACAAGATGCGGTAAATGCAGGTCATGGCGGAATGGACTTTTTTGTGCTTCGTGCGTTTATTGAATCTGTAAAAAACAAAGTTGCTCCACCAATTGATGTTTATGATGCAGCTGCTTGGAGTGCAATCAGTCCGCTTTCTGAACTTTCAATTGCTCGTGGTAGCTCTCCAGTTGAAATTCCAGATTTTACTCGTGGAAAATGGAAGACCAATAAGCCAATCTTTGGTTTGAATGATAATTACTAAGAGTATGAATTGTTCAAATGGTTCGCTTCTGCGATGACGATTTACGAATCCGATATTTACACATTTATTAAAAAATTATGCAAGAAAATAAAAACTATACTGGCCCATTAATCATAATTGGATTATTATTTTTCGTCTTTGGATTCGTTACGTGGGTTAATGGGACGCTCATCTCATTTTTCAAAAATGCTTTCGGTCTAAGTAATGCCAATTCATATTTGGTAACCTTCGCTTTCTTTATTTCATATACAATCATGGCGATTCCGTCTTCCTATGTATTAAAAAAAGTTGGTTTCAAAAAAGGTATGTCGATTGGCTTGGCAATTATGGCAATCGGCACTTTCACTTTTGTGCCAGCTGCAAAAGCTGAATCTTACCCATTATTTTTGGCTGGATTATTCACCATTGGTATCGGACTAACTTTACTACAAACAGCCTCAAATCCTTATGCAACAATTCTTGGCCCACGAGAAAGTGCAGCACAAAGAATTAGTATTTTAGGAATTGCAAATAAAACGGCGGGGATTATCAGTCAAAAAGTTTTTGGCGGAATACTTTTAGCGGGAAGTGTGGCTGGTGCCGCTATTTCACCCAAAGCTGAACTTGCTAAAGTTATCACACCCTATTTGATTCTAACCGTAGTGCTAATCATTTTGGCGGTTTTGATTTTGCTTTCAAAAGGTTTACCCGAAGTTAGTGAAGAACAAGAAAGTGTTGATGGTTCAAAAAGTACTAATAAAACGAGTGTATTTGATTTCCCGAATTTGGTTTTAGGACTAATTGCATTGTTTTGTTACGTTGGAGTCGAGGTTATCGCAGGTGATTCAATCATCAGTTACGGTATTTCATTAGGATTTTCGACCGAAGAAGCGAGTCAATTTGGTACTTATACACTATGGTTAATGATGTTGGGCTATGTTTTGGGTATAGTTTTAATTCCAAAATACGTTTCTCAGCAAACTTGGTTGAAACTTTCATCTATTTTTGGCATAATCATTACTATATTTGCGTTAGTAACTACGGGCTTTACGTCTGTGCTTTGTATAGCAATTTTAGGTTTGGCAAATGCCATTATGTGGCCAGCGATATGGCCATTGGCCATTGATGGACTCGGGAAATTTACAAAAACAGGTTCAGCTTGGTTAATTATGATGATTGCGGGCGGTGCGATTTTACCACTTGTTTATGGCAGTTTAGCAGATTATTTGAATAGTTCGCAAACTGCTTATGCTATCATGATACCTTTATACGGATTTGTTTTATATTTTGCTATGCTTGGTTACAAAAAGAAGACTTGGTAATTTTCATCAATTCTATAAACCAACATATTTGTGCAACAATCTTATATAATTTCAGCAGTTCGTACGCCAATTGGCAGTTTTGGCGGTTCACTTTCAAGTATTTCTGCCCCAACGCTCGGTGCGACGGCAATAAAAGCAGCCATCGAAAAAGCAGGTATCGAACCAAATCAAGTCGAGGAAGTGCTTTATGGCAATGTTTGTCAGGCAAATGTTGGTCAAGCACCAGCTCGTCAGGCCACGCTTGGAGCTGGCTTGAGCAATAAAACTAATGTAACAACCATCAATAAAGTGTGTGCGTCTGGCATGAAATCTATCATGTTAGGAAGCCAATCTATTGAGTTGGGGCAAAATGATATTGTGGTAGCAGGTGGTATGGAAAGTATGTCAAATATTCCATTTTATCTATCAAAAGCTCGCTATGGCTACGGCTATGGCAATGGTGAATTGATTGATGGTTTAGCGAAAGATGGTTTGGTCAATGTTTATGACAATAAGGCAATGGGCTGTTTTGCTGATGCTACTGCCAGCAAATTTGAGATAAGTAGAGAAGAACAAGATTCCTTTGCAATTCAATCATACAAACGCTCAGCAGAAGCTTGGGCGAGCGGAATGTTTGCCAATGAAGTTACGCCAGTTGAAGTAACTGATCGTAAAGGAAATGTAAAAGTAATTTCGGAGGATGAAGAATTTAAAAACGTAAATTTTGATAAAATACCAACTTTACGTCCAGCCTTTACCAAAGAGGGAACAGTTACGGCCGCTAATGCTTCAACAATTAATGATGGGGCTGCCGCACTTGTTTTAGCATCTGATGAAGCTATAAAAAGTCAAAACTTAAAACCAATTGCAAAAATCATTTCGTATGCCGATGGCGAACACGAGCCAGAATGGTTTACAACCGCTCCAATTATAGCTGCCGAAAAAGCGCTAAAAAGAGCTGGTTTGACAATCGAAGATATTGATTATTTTGAAGTAAACGAAGCGTTTGCAGTAGTTCCGATGGCATTTGCTAAACACTTTGGCATTAGCTACGATAAACTAAACATTTTTGGTGGTGCTGTTTCACTTGGACATCCACTTGGCTGCTCAGGTGCGAGAATCGTAACTACGCTCGTAAACGTGCTTCAAAATAAAAATGCAAAATATGGAATGGCAGCCATTTGTAATGGCGGAGGCGGTGCCAGTGCCATTATTATAGAAAAAATTTGATATTTATAAACAAAATTCAAACCTTGCAGGATAATACCAATCTTGTAAGGTTTTTTCGTATTAATAATTATTAACGAAAAGATTTTACCTATTTATCTTTTCAATCATTTGTTCAAAATGAAAGTAAATTCTGATTCAAGTAGTATTCTACAAAAGTTTTTTGGTCCAAACCAAGTTGTAATTCAAGCAACATCCCCAGGCAGAATGGACGTAATGGGTGGTATAGCCGATTATTCAGGCTCATTGGTTCTTCAAAAGTCAATTTCGCAAAAAGCTACTGTTACAATCGGAATCAGAAACTATAATCAACTTCACATCAAGAGTTTAGATATTGCTTCCCAAAATGAGCTTTATGTTGATTTAGACGAATTACCGAATAATTACGATGAAGCTCAAAAATACCTCAAAAGTATTGCAGGTGGAGATTGGGCTTCGTATATTATTGGTTGTTACTTAGTTCTGTCTAATGAGAAAAAAACAAAGCTGGGTGGACTCGATATTCTGATTCAGTCAGATGTACCAGTAGGAAAAGGTGTTTCTTCATCAGCTGCACTTGAAGTAGCTACTTTAAAAGCGATTACCGAACTTTTCAATATCGAATTGTTTGATACCGAACTTCCAAAATTAGCCCAAAAAGCCGAAAATTTAGTAGTAGGAGCCCCATGCGGTTTGATGGATCAATTGGCATCTTATTTTGGTGATAATAATAAATTACTACCTATTTTGTGTCAACCTGACCAACTCTATGATTTGGTGGCAATTCCGCAAGATTTATATTTTGTGGGAATTGATAGTGGCGTAAAACATGCAGTTAGTGGAGCATCATACAGCGAAGTTCGTACGGCAGCTTTTATGGGTTATTCGATAATAGCTCAAAAATTAGGCTTTTCTAAAGATATTTTAGGCACACAAATACATTCCAAATTACCTTTTGGTGGCTTTTTGAGTAATATTAGTCCATCATCATTTGAAGCCGACTTTGCTCGAAGTCTCAACTCAATGTACGGTAAAGATTTTATCAATGATTTTGGCGTTGTAACCGATAAACTTTCAATCATAAAACCTGACACCTTTTACAATATCAAAGCCTGTGCCAAGCATCCAATTTACGAAAATCATCGCGTAAAATCTTTTACACAACTTTTGAAATCAATTAATGTAACAAATTATGAAGATATTTTATCATTGATGGGAGAATTAATGTTTCAGTCGCATGAAAGTTATAATAATTGTGGTTTGGGCAATGAAATGACCGACAAAATTGTAACCATGGCAAGACAGAAAGGTATTGAAAATAATATTTACGGAGCAAAAATTACTGGTGGAGGTAGTGGTGGAACTGTTTGTTTGATGGTTTATGGCCAAAAAGGTTTAGAATCAGCCAAACAACTTTTTGAAGAATATCAACAACAAACTAATCAGAGTTCTTTAGTTTTCTTTGAGTAATTGCCGAAATCCACTATTTACATTACACTTCGCAACATAAATGAAAAAAATATTTACATCTGCATTCGTATTAATTGTGTTGATTTATGGTTGTAAAACCTCACAATCAAGCACTTATGTACCTGTACCCAAAAAAGGCTTAATGTCTTTTTTGAAATACAACGAAAACTTCAAGCCTATGATTTCGGCTCATCGAGGCGGTGGCGATATTGCTGGTTATCCTGAAAATTGTATAGAATCGTTTGATTTTCTTGCTAAACAAATGCCTGTAATTATTGAATGTGACATTGAATATACGAAAGATAGTGTGTTGATTATGATGCACGATAATTCGCTGAATCGCACAACAACTGGAACAGGGAAAATTATTGAACAAAATTGGGTAACTTTTAAAGATGCAAAATTGAAAGATAATGCCGGAAAATTGACAAATTTTCAAATTCCGACGCTTGAAAAAGTCTTAAATTGGGGCAGGAACAAGGTGATTTTTACACTTGATGTAAAACGAAATACACCTTACCGAAAAGTAATACAAATGGTTGAAAAATTGAAAGCCGAAGAATATTCTGTCATCATAACTTACGATGTCAATCAAGCGAAAGAGGTTTATAAACTTAATCCAAAATTGATGATTTCGGTAACAATACGTGATTTGAAAGAATATGAACGCTACCAAAACGCTGGAATTCCAGATGAAAATATGATAGCATTTATCGGAACTCGTGAGCCAAACAAAGAATTTAATGATTTTTTGCACAAAAAAGGCATCTGCACGATTTTAGGAACTTTAGGAAATTTGGACAAAATGGCAATTACTAAAGGAGATAAGATTTATAACGACTGGGTACAAAATGGGGCTGATATTCTATCAACTGATAGAGCTATCGAAGCCTTCAATGCTATTAATAAAAAATAGTAGTTATCATCACATTGTCACTATCTCCAAGTTTTGAGTCTTTGTTTTATCACTTTGCCCCATTTTTCCAACATATTTATAAATAATTCCATTTGGATAGGCTTGCTGATATAATCATCCATACCAGCCTCTTCACACTCTATTCTACTTTCTTGTAAAGCATTTGCTGTCATTGCAATGATTATGGGTTGTTCAATATTTTGAGTCCTTATTTGGGTGGTTGTTTGTAAACCATCCAATTTTGGCATTTGCACATCCATCAATATAACTTGGTATTCTTTTTTAGAAATTGCTTCTAATACTTCTTCGCCATTTTCGGCCAAATCTGCTTCAAAACCTAATTTACTCAAGAGTCTTAAGGCAAATTTCTGATTCATCTTATTGTCTTCTGCAACTAAAATTTCCATTGGAAACTCTTTTGCAAAATCGACAGAAAGTCTATTTTCAGATTTTTTTTCAGCATTTTTTTCTACCAATATCGGTACTACTTTCGGTGCTAATTCATTATGAATGGTTCGGCATAAAATATGTTGTTTGACAGGTTTTGTCAAAACCGAGCAAAACAAATCTGGATGCTCTTTGTAATACGTATCAGCAATAGAGCTTAGTGAAATAATCGGTAGTTGAGGATTAATTTTTTTAATTTCTAAAGCCAGTTCTAAACCATCCATGGTCGGAAATTGCATATCAGCAATGACCAAAGAATATACATGGTTTTCCTTCACGAGTTTTAAAGCTTCCTGAGGAGAATCAGTCAAAGTAGGAATCATTTTCCATCGTTCTAACTGCCCTTTCAAAATACTTAAATTGGTAATATTATCATCAATAACCAATATTGTTTTATTCTCTAAACTTTCTAAATTAAAAGGAGGAATTGAAAATGCAACCTCGCTCATCGTTGTTTTTATAGTGAAAGTAAAAGTTGTCCCTTTTCCAACTTCACTTTCAACGCTAATATCGCCTTCCATTAAATTTACTATTTTTTCACTAATAATCAAGCCAAGTCCAGTGCCACCGTACTTTCTACTTGAGGAAGAATCTACTTGAGAAAAAGCCTTAAATAACTTATCTAATTTATCTGCTGGTATTCCGATGCCCGTATCTCTAACTTTAAAACCTAATTTAACTTGATTGTTATCAAACGTTTCTTTTAAGAATACTTTAATGAAAATTTCACCTTCATCAGTAAATTTAATCGCATTTCCAATCAAATTCAGCAACACTTGACGTAAGCGTAATTGGTCACCAATGATATGAGTAGGCACATCCAAATCAATTTGATATAATAACTCAATTTTTAATTGAGCAACTTTGGCCGCAAAAACATCTAATGTTTCTTCGATACAATTTCTTAGGTCAAAGGTTTTTTCTTCCAATTCCATCTTTCCAGATTCAATTTTGGAAAAGTCCAGAATATCATTAATCACCGTTAGAAGCCCTTCTCCACATATTTGGATGGTGTCGGTATAGCCTTTCTGCTCTTCATTTAAGTCTGTTTCTTCTAACAAAGAAGTCATACCGATAATCCCATTCAAGGGTGTACGAATTTCATGACTCATCGTAGCCAGAAAAATACTTTTAGCCCGATTAGCCATTTCAGCTTCTTCTCTTGCTTTGAGTTCTTCTATTATAGATTTATTCAGTTGCTTTGTTCTCAATTCGACCTGTTTTTCAAGACGCTTCTTGTGCATTTCTATTAAATTAAGTCGATATCTGTAGTAAAAATAAATTAAACCCAAAGCAATAGAAATTATTAGTAACCTAAACCACCAATTTTCCCAGAAAGGTGGCAAAATAATCAAAGTAAGAGATGTACCTTGTTCATTCCACAACCCATCGTTATTCGCAGCTTTTACACGAAATGTGTACGTGCCAGCGTCCAAATTAGTATAAGTTGCAGTTCGTCGATTCCCAATATAATTCCAATCTTTATCAAAACCCTCTAATTTATAAGCATAGGTATTTTTATTGGATAATGTATAGTTTAATGCCGAAAATTCAAATGAAAAAACCGATTGTTTATAAGATAACGTAATTTCTTTAGTTTCGCTGATGGGCTTAGTAAGAGGAGAGCCAGAGCCTTGCTTGCGTGAAATAATTGATTGATTAAAAACCTGAAAATCAGTAATATAAACTGGTGGGATAAAAGTATTGTCATGCAGATTTTCAGGGTAAAAAGTATTTAAGCCATCGGTTCCACCAAAGAACATTTCGCCATCTCGTGTTTGGAAAGCCGCACGAGGTTTGAATTCATTTCCTTGTAAGCCATCTGAAACACCATAATTTCTAAAAACCTTTGTAGTAGGATTATACTTGGATATACCTTTATTTGTACTTATCCAAAGATTGCCTTTTTTATCTTTTAAAATACTGTGAATCAGGTTATTTGCTAATCCATCCTTATCGGTTATTGTCTGAAATTTCTTTGTTTTCAAATTAAACAAACCTAATCCATCCATTGAACCTATCCACAAATAACCTTTTCCAGCCTCAACAATTGTCTGTACATTATTATTACTCAAACTTTCTTTATCGGCAGGGTTATTGACATAATGGGTAAATGTTTTTGTTTTTTTGTTAAAATAATCCAAACCGTTTTCGGTACCTACCCACAAATTACCTTCTTCATCTTCCCACAAAGCCTTCACATAATTATCACAAATACTGGTAGGGTCATTTGGATTGTGCATATATGATGTAAAGCGATTTGTTTTTCGGTCATAATAGTTTAAACCGCCTGTCCAAGTGCCTAACCAAAGATTTGTATCTTTACTTTTGAGAATAGTAAACACACTTGAAGCAGATATACTATTTGGGTCTTTACTATTCTGTAAGTGATGCGTAAATTGCCCTGTTTTCTTGTTGAACAAATCAAAACCACCCAAATATAAACCTACAGCTAAAATATCTTTTTCTACTTCAATTACCGACACCACATAATCTGAACCAATACTATTCTTATCATTGGGATTTTTCTTATAGGCTGCAAAAGTTTTATTCTTTCTATTAAAATAATTCAATCCACCACCGTCAGTACCCAACCAAATTTCATTGTCTGATTCTCCAGCGATTGATAAGATGATGCTTGAATTCAGTCCTTTTTTTTCTTGCTTATAAAGCGTAAACTTTTTACCAAATTTTGGCAAGAAATTTATTCCTCCCGAATATGTTCCCACCCACATATTTCCAATATCGTCTAAATAGATACTATAAACTGAGTTGTTACTAAGGCTATTATTATCGTTGATATCATACTCAACGGTTGTAAATTTATTGTTTTTCTCATTATACAAACTTAAACCCCCATTTTCTGTCCCTATCCACAAATTCCCTTCATTGTCATTCATGAAAGAAAGGATAGTATTAAAAGCAAGGCTTTGGGGGTTTTTGGGATCATGTTTAAAAGTTGTAAACGTATTATCATTTGCATTATATTTTGAAATACCACCCTTCGTAGTACCAATCCAAAGGTTCTGATTTATATCTTTGTATATGGCTCTAACCCAATTCGAACCAATGGTTTTTGGATTTTTAGGGTCATTGAAAAACTGCGTAAATTGTTTTTTATCAAAATCAAATTTGTTCAATCCATTTCTTGTTCCAACCCAAATGTTACCAAATTTATCTTCTCCTATTTGAAAAATAAAATCACTGCTCAAACTATTTGGTTGGTTTGAATGGTGTTGAAAAAGGGTAAAAGTTCCTTTTTGAACATTAAGTAAATAAAGGCCTGTGGTGGTTCCTAACCAAATTCGATGCTTGCTGTCTTGAAAAATATCACGTATAGATAATTTTGTATTTTCGCTAAAAAAATGAGAAAAACTATCTGTTCCTCGGTCAAATTTATTTAATCCACTGGCAGTAGCTACCCATAAATTTCCCTGATTATCTTCTAAAATATCATATACATAATTATCATTGAGGGTCGAATGGTCAGTGTGTGAGTGCTTGTATGTAGTAAAACGATAACCGTCATACTTATTTAGCCCTTCTTCCGTTGCAAACCACATAAAACCTTGTCTATCTTTAAGAATTGCACTAACATGGCTTTGAGAAAGTCCTTCGTTCGTAGAAATCCGCATAAACGAAAACTTCTGGTTTTGTGCCCATGATGAATGAAGGCAAAATAATAAGTAAAAGAAAAGGAAGGAATATTTCATAGGTAAGAAAGCAGGCATTAATAAGGAAAACATTAATAATAAACTCAATAGCACGCACTTTCTAAAAAAAGCAAGGCAAATTTATTTCTAAGACACAAAGTTAAAAGATAAACCAAAAATATAACATTTATCAGGAAAAATATAGCAAAAATTATGCCAAGCGTACTGTTCTAATTCTCTTCTGAGCGTATTGATAAGAAAATATAAATGTGTTTTTAATATGAAATATTTTGTTGTCTTTATTAGTGTATAAATCATTTAATTTGGCCGATTAATTCCTCCTCATAGGAAGATTAAAATTAGTTTTTCTTAGTAAAATATTCGACTACCTTGAGAACAAGATATATTCTTTGCAATAGTCAAAACTAAAAACATTGTAATACTAATTCATTCATGGCGGTTCAATAATTGTAATATGCACTATATTATACGTAAATATTCTTTAATAAAATTTCATTTCTAAAAAATAATGTCTTTGTTTATCAACTCTTTTACATTATTAATGAACTGAGCATAAATTTCAACAAATAGGTGTTTTACTAAGCTAAAATACTTTTTTTTGACTAAATTTGAACAATCATAAACTAAACTTACCAATGAAAAAAACCTTAACCACCTTATTAGCAATTTCTTATGGATTAGCTTTCGGGCAATCTTCTCTAAAACCAAGAATTAATGCAGGAGCTGATGCTATTGAAAAAAAAGTTATTACTTGGCGTCGTGATTTTCACCAAAATCCTGAATTAGGCAATATGGAGTTTCGCACATCAAATATCGTTGCCGACCATCTGCGTTCATTGGGTATAGAAGTACAAGAAAATGTGGCCGTAACAGGTGTAGTTGGAATTTTGAAAGGCGGAAAACCTGGCCCAGTAGTAGCTCTTCGTGCTGATATGGATGGACTTCCTGTAACCGAAAGAGTTGATATTCCATTCAAATCAACTGTTAGTACCATTTATAATGGCCAAAAAACAGGCGTTATGCACGCTTGTGGTCACGATTCTCACGTAGCTATTTTAATGGGAGTTGCCGAAGTATTAGCTTCGATGAAAAGCGAAATAGCGGGAACAGTTAAATTTTTGTTTCAGCCTGCAGAAGAGGGCGTTTATGACCCAAAACTTTTGAAAAATGGAAAATCAGGTGCTGAATTAATGGTCATGGAAGGTGTTATGGAAAATCCAAAAGTTGATGCAGTTTTTGGCTTGCACATTAGTTCAGTTACCGAAGTCGGCACTATTGGCTACCGTCCAGGTGCTACTATGGCGGCCGTTGACCAACTGGCTATAAAAATAAATGGGAAACAAACACATGGTGCGAATCCTTGGTCTGGTATCGACCCAATCACCACGGCTTCACAAATCGTAATGGGTTTGCAGACAATTGTTAGCCGAAATGTAAATATTACAGAAAACCCAGCAATCGTAACAGTTGGGGCAATTCATGGTGGAATTCGCCAAAATATTATCTCAGAAAACTTAGATATGATTGGCACAATCAGAACTTTTGGAACTGAACAACGAGAATTGGTTCATCGTAGAATTAAAGAAGTAGCTACAAATATTGCAGAAAGTGCAGGTGCAAAAGCTGATGTTACTATCGACACTGGTTATCCAGTAACGTATAATGACCCAGCTTTGACTGAAAAAATGATTGCTTCGGTTGAAGGCGTTGCAGGAAAAGAAAATGTAAAAGTACAGCCAGTACAAACTGGAGCAGAAGATTTTAGTTTCTTCCAACAAAAAGTACCAGGATTCTTCTACTTTTTAGGAGGAAAACCAAAAGGAAGCACCACTCCTGCCCCACACCATACACCAGATTTTTATATCGACGAATCAGGTTTTACACTCGGTATCAAATCTTTAGCTGCTTTGACAGTAGATTACATGGAAATGAATGCTCCAAAAGATAATCAAGCAACAGCCATCGGTAACAAAAAAGCAAAAAAGAGTAAATAATTAGACCATAGTCAACAGTCCACGGTCAATTGTCTTTCAAACCGTGGACTGCCAACTATTGACCATCGACTAAAAATGTCTGCAGAAATTATTGAATTATATCAAGGGAATTTGGATGAAAGAAAACTTCGTCAGATAGTGGAATGCCTTAAAAATGGTGGAATCATCATTTATCCGACTGATACTGTCTATTCGATGGGCTGTGATATTTTCAATACCAAAGCAGTAGAGAAATTGAGTAAAATCAAAGGAATAAAACTGCAACATAATAATTTTTCGATTGTTTGCCATGATTTAAGTAATATTTCAACTTATGCCAAAGTTTCAAATAATACATTCAGGCTTTTAAAAAGAGCTTTACCTGGCCCTTTTACATTTATTCTTCCTGCAACAAGCGATTTACCCAAAACGCTTCAAACTAAACGTAAAACAATTGGTATCAGAATTCCTGACCACGAAATTCCTTTAAAAATTATTGAAATGTTGGGTAATCCAATCATCACAACTTCAGTAAAAGATGACATTGATGATATTTTAGAATACCCTAACGAAATTGAAGTAATTTACTCGCAGAATGCCGAAAAAGTTGATATTATTATTGATGGAGGCTGGTGTGGAATCGAACCTTCAACCGTAGTTTTGGCAGTTGATGACGACTTTGAAGTAATACGTGAAGGCGTGGGAGATTTGAGCGAGTTTTTGTAATGTATTTGTAGTCTGAGGAACGCTTCTCAAACTGTGTTAAAAAGCTTTAAGTTGTGCCACATCTATGAGATGTGGCACAACTGTTTTTAATGAGTTATGTATTCTTCAACCTCTTCCACCTCAACTAACATTTTATCATTTATCGAAGATAAACTTACCTGCTTTGTTTCGTTGATGAGCATTGGGTCGTATTTGGCAGTTACACGCACGTAATTTTCTGTCCATCCGTGCATATTTCCCTCTTCAATATCTTCTTCAAAAAGCACCGAAAATTTCTTTCCGATTTGACTTTCATAAAAATATCTTTTTTTCTTATCTGATAAAATATGAAGCATTTTTGAGCGTTCGGCACGTTTGTTTTGTGGCACAGTAGGCTTAATGGAAATTGCCGTTGTGTTTGGCCTTTCCGAATAAGTAAATACGTGTAAATAACTGATATTCAATTCATTCAAGAAATTATAGGTTTCCAAAAACTCTTCTTCAGTTTCGCCTGGATGTCCAACAATTACATCAACACCAATGCAACAATCTGGCATTAATTGTTTGATTTTATTGACTCTTTCAACATAAAGTTCACGTTTATAACGGCGTTTCATCAATGCCAAAACCTTACTCGAACCCGATTGCAATGGAATATGAAAATGAGGTACAAATCTCTTTGATTTTGCTACAAATTCAATAATATCATCAGTCAGAAGATTAGGTTCGATACTCGAAATGCGGAATCTTTCAATTCCTTCAACTTCGTCTAATTCTTTAATCAAATCAAAGAAAGTTTCAACTCTGATACCATTCTGTAAGCCAAAATCACCGATATTTACTCCTGTTAATACTATTTCTTTTACACCACTCTGTGCAATTTCTTTCGCAGCCTTTACCACATTTGCTATCGAATCAGAGCGACTTTTTCCACGAGCCAATGGGATTGTACAGTACGAACAAGGGTAATCGCAACCATCTTGCACTTTTAAAAAAGTACGAGTACGGTCATTAAGGGAATAAGATGTATGATAATCAACGGCTTCTTCAATTTTAGAATTGAAAATTGTCGCTTTTTCAGACTTTTCACGAGGTTCTTTTACAAAATCGCCCAATAAATCTACCAAACGAAATTTTTCAGCTGCACCTAAGACGGCATCAACACCTTCAATTTCCGAAATTTCTTGCGGTTTTAGCTGTGCATAGCAACCAATAATTGCCACATAACCATCAGGATTTACACGGTTGGCTTCTTTGACAATTTTTTTACATTTTTTGTCAGCGTTTTCTGTGACCGAGCAAGTATTGATAATAAATATATCTGGAGTTTCATTAAATTCTACCTTCTGATACCCACGACTTTCAAACATTCGTCCGATTGTCGAAGTTTCTGAATAATTTAATTTACAACCCAGTGTATAAAATGCTACTTTTTTCATGTTTCAAATGATTAAGGAAGTCTTCACTTCGAGTGAAAACTTCCTTTTTCTCTTTCAAACTACAAAGTTAGCTAAAAAACAGTTCGTTTTTAGCAGAAAATCTGATTTTCGATATTCAGCAAAAACAAAAAATGTATTATTCCAAGAAGAATTATAAACAAACTTTTCTTATTCCATGAATCTCAGATTTTGAAGTTTTCTAATGTTTTATTTCTCGCATTCTTCATTTAATTGAATTAATTTTGCGTTTTCAAAAACCTCTACAAAATAGCAACAAAATGATTCATTTCTTCGGAAGCCAAGACACAGTATTTGCGGTTCAAACGCAAGACAACCTTTCAAATGAAGACATCAAAAAACTCCTTTGGCTTTTTAATAGCCAAGCAGACCACAAATACACGCTTACAAATACCAAAGACGCTTCATTAAACGACTATTTTGTTGGCCCACGTGCTGCAATGATTACACCTTGGAGTACGAATGCCGTAGAAATCACTCAAAATATGGGAATTTCGGGCATTATTCGTATCGAAGAATTTAAAACTGTTACAGAAGATTTTACGGGCTTCGACCCAATGCTTTCGCAGAAATATACTCAGCTTAATCAGACAATTTATACCATTAATATTAAGCCTGAACCAATCATTGAAATCGAAGATATTGCTGCTTACAATAAACAAGAAGGGCTTTCGCTCAGTGTTGAAGAAGTTGAGTATTTAAATAACCTTTCTACAAAACTGGGCAGAAAATTAACCGATTCTGAAGTATTTGGTTTCTCACAAGTTAATTCAGAACACTGCCGCCATAAAATTTTCAATGGAACATTTGTCATTGATGGAGTAGCGAAAGAGACTTCACTTTTCAAATTAATCAAGAAAACATCCGAAACCAATCCAAATGATATTGTTTCAGCATATAAAGATAATGTTGCCTTCGTAAAAGGGCCGAAAGTAACGCAATTTGCTCCTTTAAGTGCCGATAAACCAGATTTTTATGCTGAAAAAGAATTTGATTCTGTGATTTCTTTAAAAGCAGAAACGCATAATTTCCCGACAACAGTTGAGCCTTTTAATGGTGCTGCTACTGGTTCGGGAGGTGAAATTCGTGACCGTTTGGCTGGTGGAATTGGTTCTTTACCCTTGGCAGGAACAGCAGTTTACATGACTTCATATTCTCGTTTGGAAGAAAACCGCCCGTGGGAGAAAGGTATGTCAGAACGCCCGTGGTTGTACCAAACTCCAATGGATATTTTGATAAAAGCCTCAAATGGTGCTTCTGATTTTGGTAATAAGTTTGGACAGCCGCTCATCACTGGCTCGGTTTTGACATTTGAACATGAGGAAGATGCACGAAAACTTGGTTTCGATAAAGTAATCATGATGGCGGGTGGAATTGGCTACGGGAAAGCCGAACAAGCTATTAAACAAAAACCAAGTGTTGGTGATAAAGTAGTAATTCTCGGCGGTGAAAACTACCGAATCGGTATGGGTGGTGCAGCGGTTTCTTCAGCAGATACAGGTGCTTTTGGTTCAGGAATTGAGTTAAATGCCATTCAACGTTCAAATCCAGAAATGCAAAAACGTGCTGCTAATGCCATTCGTGGCTTGGTTGAAAGTGACCACAACCCAATCGTTTCGATTCACGACCACGGTGCAGGTGGACACCTCAACTGTTTGTCTGAATTAGTAGAAGAAACAGGCGGTTTGATCGATTTGGATAAATTACCAGTTGGCGACCCTACCCTTTCGGCCAAAGAAATTATTGGAAATGAATCGCAAGAAAGAATGGGCCTTGTGATTGGAGAAAAAGATATTGAAACCCTCAAACGCATTGCCGACCGTGAACGCTCGCCGATGTATGAAGTGGGTGATATTACAGGAAGCCATCGTTTTACGTTTGAATCAAAATCGACTGGTATAAAACCAATGGATTTTGCGATTGAAGATATGTTTGGTAGTTCGCCAAAGTTCATCATGGACGACAAAACTGTAGAACGAAACTATTCAGATTTAGTATATTCTACCGAAAACATAGCTATTTACTTAGACCAAGTACTTCAACTCGAAGCCGTTGCGTGTAAGGATTGGCTGACCAATAAAGTTGACCGTTGTGTAGGCGGAAGGGTTGCAAAGCAGCAATGTGCGGGGCCTTTACAACTGCCTTTGAACAATGTTGGTGTTATGGCTTTGGACTTTAAAGGAAAGGAAGGAATTGCCACAACAATCGGTCATTCGCCTGTATCGGCTTTGGTTGACCCAGTTGCTGCTTCTCGAACCGCCATTGCAGAATCATTATCAAATATTGTTTTTGCCCCTTTGAAAGAAGGATTAAAATCAGTATCACTTTCAGCAAACTGGATGTGGGCTTGCAAAAATGAAGGTGAAGATGCTCGACTTTATGAAGCAGTAAAAGGTTGTTCAGATTTTGCCATTGAACTCGGAATTAATATTCCAACAGGAAAAGATTCGCTTTCGATGAAGCAAAAATATCCAAATGATGAAGTGATTGCCCCAGGAACGGTGATTATTTCCGCAGGTGGAAATTGTTCAGATATTACAAAGGTTGTTGAGCCAGTTTTAAAAAGAAACGGTGAAAATATTTATTATTTGAACCTGTCGCAAGATTCGTTTAAATTGGGTGGAAGTTCTTTCGCTCAGATTTTGAATAAAGTTGGTAGTGAGGTACCTACAATCAAAGATGCAGAATATTTCAAAAAAGCTTTCAATACACTACAAGATTTGATTAAAGCAGATAAAATTTCAGCAGGACATGATGTTGGTAGTGGTGGTTTGATTACGACTTTGCTCGAAATGTGTTTCGCTGAAGTAAATCTCGGTGCAACGATTGATTTGAGTAATTTGGGAGAAACTGACCTTGTGAAAGTATTATTTGCTGAAAATATTGCAGTTGTAATTCAAGCAAGTGAAGAAATTGAGTCTGTTTTTGCTGAAAATAATATTGAGATTTTCAAAATTGGTTCTACTTGTGACGGAACTGAATTAAACATAAATCAGCTAATATTTAACATTCCTCAGCTAAGAGATACTTGGTATAAAACTTCTTTCTTACTTGATTCCAGACAGGCTAAAAACGGAGTTTCAGCTGAAAGATACAATAATTATAAAAATCAACCATTGAAGTTTACTTTCCCAACTCAATTTGATGGAAAAAAACCAGTAATTGATGCGAGCAAACCGAGACCAAAAGCAGCTATTATTCGTGAAAAAGGCAGTAACTCTGAGCGAGAAATGGCGAATGCTATGTATTTGGCCGGTTTTGATGTAAAAGATGTTCACATGACCGATTTAATTTCTGGTCGTGAGACGCTCGAAGATATACAGTTCATTGGTGCGGTTGGTGGATTCTCTAATTCGGATGTTTTAGGTTCGGCAAAAGGCTGGGCTGGAGCATTTTTATACAACGAAAAAGCAAATACAGCACTCAAAAATTTCTTTGAACGTGAAGATACACTTTCGGTTGGTATTTGTAATGGTTGCCAGCTGTTAATGGAGTTGGAATTAATTAACCCTGAACACGAAATTCATGGCAAGCTCCACCACAATAAATCTCATAAACACGAAAGTATTTTTACTTCGGTGAAAGTGCAGAAAAATAATTCAGTAATGCTTTCGACACTCGAAGGTGCAACTTTGGGAGTCTGGGTCTCGCACGGAGAAGGGAAATTCAATCTTCCCTATTCAGAAGACCAATATAATATTGTAGCAAAATACGGTTACGCCGAATATCCAGCCAATCCAAACGACTCGGATTATAATACTGCCATGATGTGTGATAAAACTGGACGTCATTTAGTAATGATGCCTCACATTGAACGTTCAACATTCCCGTGGAATTGGGCAAATTATCCTGAACGCAAGAATGATGAAGTTACACCATGGTTAGAAGCTTTCGTGAATGCCCGTAAGTGGGTTGAGGCAGTGAAGTAATTATACATATTTTCATAAGTTGTTTAACGTCGGCAGCGTTTTGAACGCTGCCGACGTTTTTTATATCGGTAAATTCGGAAGTTTGTTCACAGATATAAATACAAAAACCCCACGACAGAGTCATGGGGCTTTGTGAACAAAATATTATTCGAAAAAAAGTCTTTATTATTAAGCCGGTACTTTGGCTGTTTTAACAGTTTTGATGATACGAGCTGCAACTTTGTACGGGTCAGCAGCTGAGTTTGGACGACGGTCTTCCAACCATCCTTTCCAGCCTTTTTGTACAGCTGCAATCGGAATACGGATTGATGCACCACGGTCAGAAACACCATAAGAGAATTTATCAATTGATTGTGTTTCGTGTTTGCCTGTCAAACGTAAGTGGTTATCTGCACCATAAACAGCAATGTGTTCTTTTACGAAAGGAGCAAATGCTTGACAAACTGCATCGTAATCTTCTTTTTTACCTGAAGTTCTCAACAAGGTGTTTGAGAAGTTAGCGTGCATACCTGAACCATTCCAGTCTGTATCGCCTAATGGCTTACAGTGCCAGTTAATAGCTACGCCATATTTTTCACCAATTTTTTCTAATAAATAACGGCCAATCCACATTTCATCACCTGCTTGTTTTGCACCTTTAGCAAAACCTTGGAATTCCCACTGACCAGCAGCAACCTCAGCATTGATACCTTCAATGTTAAGACCCGCTTGTAAACAAACTTCAAGGTGTTCTTCAACCATGTCACGACCAAAAGCATTGGCTGCACCAACTGAACAATAATATTGTCCTTGTGGAGCTGGGTAACCTGTTGCTGGGAAACCAAGTGGTTTATTAGTTTCTGGATTCCACAAGAAATATTCTTGCTCAAAACCAAACCAGAAATCATTATCTTCATCATCAATGGTAGCACGACCGTTAGATTCGTGAGGCGTTCCATCTGCATTCAAAACTTCACACATTACTAAGAAGCCTGTACCAAGACGAGTTGGGTCTGGACAAATGAATACTGGCTTCAATAAACAGTCAGAAGAACCACCTTCGGCTTGTTGTGTAGATGAACCATCAAAAGACCACATTCCGCAATCTTCTAATTTTCCACTGAAGTCTTTTTCAATTTTAGTTTTGCTGCGAAGGCTTTGTGTTGGTTTGTAACCATCAAGCCAAATGTACTCTAATTTTGCTACTGGAACGTTTGCCA
>OFDC01000062.1_pt1 | contig 136182 bp, 127 predicted proteins | sample 1520941 | NCBI WGS metagenome assembly OFDC01 (sample SAMEA94258168, study PRJEB24077) | hot springs metagenome | biome: Aquatic biome; feature: Water | place: India | collected 2012-12-06 | depth 5 m
CATTATCAGCTTTGCTCGATATTGAATTTGGTGTTTTAGAGCAGCTTTTAGCCGAACAATTCAAGGGCAAAGAGAAACTCATTCCAGCCAACGTTCAAGCCTTGCAGCTTGGTGTTAAATACGTAAAAGAAAACTTCAATTACCCGCTTGATATTCGAGTAGAAAGACGTGATTTAGTAGGAAATCGAATCATGTTTGATGGAAATGGTGCGTGCGGACTCGGTGCGGTTTATGCAGGAGCAACCGTAGCAGCTTGGTATCCAATTACGCCATCGACTTCGGTAGTAGAGAAGTTTGAAAAATACGCCAAGAAATTCCGTACGGATAAGGAAACTGGCGAGAAAAATTATGCAATCGTACAGGCAGAAGACGAACTGGCCGCCATCGGTATGGTTATCGGGGCAAACTGGAACGGTGCGAGGTCTTTTACAGCCACTTCTGGCCCTGGGGTTTCGTTGATGAACGAGTTTTTGGGCTTAGGCTATTTTGCTGAAATTCCAGCCGTTTTGATTGATGTACAACGTACTGGCCCTTCAACGGGTATGCCAACTCGTACGCAACAATCGGATATTACGATTTCGGCGTATGCTTCACATGGCGATACAAAACACGTTTTGTTGTTTCCGAGCAACCCAAAAGATTGTTTTGAACTAACAACCGATGCTTTTGATTTAGCAGAAAGATTACAAACGCCAATTATCGTTCTTACTGACTTAGATTTAGGAATGAACGACCACATGAGCGAGCCTTTCGAGTGGAATCCTGAGCGTAAATATGACCGTGGTAAAGTTTATACAGCCGAAGATTTAGAAAATATGGGGCGTTTTGGCCGCTATTTAGATTCTGATGGCGATGGTATTCCGTACCGAACTTACCCAGGTACGCACCCAACCAAAGGTTCGTACTTTACTCGTGGTACTTCTCGTGACGAATACGCAGTTTATACCGAAGATAGTGCTGTTTATGTAAGAAATATGCAGCGGTTGGAGAAAAAATGGGAGACAGCCAAAGACCTTGTGCCAAAGCCTCATTTCTATCAAGAAAAAAACATGAGTCCGTTGGGCGTGATTTTCTTCGGAACTTCAACATATTCTTCGGAAGAGGCCATTGATTTATTGCGTGAACAAGATGTTGTGCTTGATGCAATGCAACTCAAAGCTTTTCCATTCAATAAAGACGTGGAACAATTCGTCGAAGACCACGAAGTTGTTTTTGTAATTGAGCAAAACCGTGATGCCCAAATGCGTTCGTTGCTTATCAATGAATTAGAGATAAATCCTAAGAAATTGATTCGTGTCTTAAATTATGACGGAATGCCAATTACGGCTGATAAAATTGTGAAAGAAATTAGTAAAAATCTGACTCTTGCTTAGTTTTGGATGAATTTAATTAACTTTGATGAGAAAGGTTTCTTGAAACCCTATGAAATAATTCATTCAGACTTACAGTCTTTAAAAGCTATTTTTGTAGATAATATAGAAATATCTAAAACAAGAAAGCCGTTATTTGATAATTATTTAGAGTATTTGGCCATCATTAAAGATGTAATTCCAAATAATTTTCATCAGTGGATTGATGGTAGTTTTATTACTCAAAAACAAAATCCAAATGATATTGATATTGTAACATTTATCAATTATCAAGATTTTGAAAGGAATATCAAAACTTTTGACTCACTAAGAAAATGGCGTTACGATAAAACAAAAGGAGTGGATGGTTATTTTGTACCTATATTCCCAGAAAATCATCGTAAAAATGCTATTTTTAAAATGGAACAACAGGAATGGAAATTTCAATTTGGTAATGACCGAAACGGTAACAAGAAAGGAATTATTGAACTTAATTTCTAAGAAAATGGAATCAGAAGCATTAACACAGCAAGAGCAAGCAAGATTAATAAGGCTTCTTGAGCTAATCAGGAGTACCAATCGCTTAATTTCGTTGCATCAAGAGGATGATGAATCTTCTCGGTTTTCAATAAAACAATACGAGGAATTAAAAGCTGAATATCTCAGAGAATTAGAAAGTTTGATGATGCCCTTTGGCGTACACATCCAACAAGCAGCATAAAAGTTGATAAATAATTTTACATAAAGAATTGACTACAAGTGAAATAAAATTCGCAAATCGTCAGCGGGTCGCCGCCCGTTCATAAATCGTAAATAAAAACATGACATACGTTCGTCCGACCTTTAGGCATCCAGATTTGCCAAAAAACAAAATAAATTTTACTAAAAAAGACTACGAAGGAGCTTTATCAACGCTCTGTGCTGGTTGCGGACACGATTCTATCAGTGGAGCAATCGCCCAAGCGTGTTTTGAGTTGTCGGTTGAGCCTCACCGAATCGCCAAGCTTTCGGGTATCGGTTGTTCATCAAAAACTCCTGCTTATTTCCTCGGAAACTCGCACGGTTTTAACTCTGTTCACGGACGTATGCCTTCGGTGGCTACGGGTGCGTACTTGGCTAACCGTGACTTAGTTTACTTCGGTGTTTCGGGCGATGGTGACTCAGCTTCTATTGGTATGGGGCAATTCGTACACGCCATTCGCCGTAACCTTAATATGGTGTATGTCGTAATGAATAATGGCTGTTATGGCCTTACAAAAGGGCAAGATTCTGCCACGGCAGACAATGGCTCAAAAAGTAAAGCTGGCTCAACAAACCTCTTCAATGCCATTGATTTAGTGGGTTTAGGACTTGAACTGGGAGCAACTTTTGTGGCTCGTAGCTTCTCAGGAGATAAAACTCAGTTGATTCCGCTTATCAAAGCTGCTATTTCTCACCCAGGTTTTGCTTTGATTGATGTGATTTCTCCTTGTGTAACTTTCAATAATAACGTAGGTTCTACAAAATCTTACGATTATGTACGTGAGCATATTGAGGCTACTTCAACCGTAGATTTTGTGCCTGTAATGGAAGAAATCACAGCAAGCTACGATGATGCCAAAGAAGTAACGCTTCACGATGGTTCGGCTTTACATTTACAAAAATTGCATCAAGGTTGGAATCCAGAAGATAAACTTTCGGCAATGAATGCTATTCAAAATTCAAAAGAAAAAGGTGAAATCTTGACAGGTTTGATTTACATTGAACCAAATACCAATGCTCTGCACGATGTGCTTCAAACAACCAAGCAACCATTAAATACCCTCAAAGAAGACCTTCTTTGCCCAGGTGTTGATGCACTTGAGGCTTTGAATCAGAGTTTGAGGTAAGAATATTTTAAGATAAATTGAAAACGCTCAAGAGATTTTGATTTCTTGAGCGTTTTTTTATAGTTTAGTTTAACAAATGACCAAGAATTATTTTTAAGTCAACTAATCAAATGAAAAAATCATTGAACCTTCGGATTAATCTAATAAACCCACCTACTGGGGTAGATTTTGGCTTACAAAAAGGCTCTGGAAATAACTTTATGATTGTTGAAAAGCAACGTACTACCACTAATGATTTGATTTTTGAGTTTTCAATTTTGGTAAAAGATGATGCCGAGAAAAAGCAGTCACCGAAACTTTCGGGTGATTTTGTTCAAGGTTCAAGTGATAAGTTCGTTTACATTGGTATCGGAACTTATGCAGGTCAATTCGATTCTATTTGGTCAAGAAGGCTCAAAGTTCCTTTGACTGGAATTACTTGGGAACAAGTGGAGCAATTATACAATAACCCTAATGCTGTTTTAGAAACTTATGTGCCAGGTACAGGAAAAGATGGTAGTCCAAATTGTGCAACAGTAAAACCATTCGCAGGATGGTTAATTAAGGCGTAAATATTGCTTCGCTTAACACACTCGCATCAGCTTTAAATCCAATCCATGACAAAAATCATGTTTTAAAACCTACATTTTGGCTTGCTTTGTTAAATTTTTTGAAAAGCAATGACCAAAACACAGGCACATACCTTCCATATACCCGTAATGGGTTTAGGTTTCACGATTGATACTCCGCTGAAAGTAGCAAGATTTGGTATCTCTTCCGTAATTTCGATTATCGAACACGAACTCATCGAAAAAATGCGAGAATTTCACTGCAGAGAAAACGGTGAAGTTTATGAACCAATTACCGAAAAAGTGGAAGATTACCGAGCCAAAAGAATTACAGAATATTTGAATCTTTTGGATAGATTGATAAATAAGCAAGTAGAAAAACTACGCTTAGAACCTTTCGTAGAAGGCTCAGAAATTACAAAATATTTTGAGTTACTACCCGAAACTTCCCCAATTAAGCAGATGTATATCGGAATGCTGCAACTGGAAGACAGTTCGGTAAAAAAACAAGTGCAGGACGAACTCCGCAATGCGATTGTGGCAGGTTCGATTGATGTAAACGTGATGTCGAAAGTTGATAGAACGCACTACGATGAAAACGGTGAAATGCTACCGAAAGAATTTTCGGATGCTCTTTCTTCGTTTCGTGGTTATGCACAAAGCAATTTGACTTCGAGTATTGTTTTTTCGGCTGGCTATAACCCACGTTTGTATGGTTATATAGATGCTTTCAACGACTTTTTCCCAGATAAAAATGGCTTCTTAAAAAAGAAAATCATCTTAAAAGTAAGCGATTATCGTTCGGCTCTTACGCAAGGGAAGATTTTAGCTAAAAAAGGACTCTGGGTTTCGGAATTCAGAATTGAATCGGGGCTAAACTGCGGTGGACACGCTTTTGCTACTGATGGACTTTTGCTTGGCCCAATCATGGAAGAATTCAAACAAAATCGAGCAACTTTGCAAAAAGAAGTATTTGATATTTGTAATCAAGCATTAGTTGGTAGAGAAATGTCACCGTTTCCATCAATTCCAGCTATGAAAATCACGGTGCAAGGTGGTATCGGAACAGCCAACGAAGATAATTTCTTGCTTGAATATTATGATGCTGATGGCACTGGTTGGGCGAGTCCATTTTTGTTGGTTCCCGAAGCTACCAATGTTGATGATGCTACGCTCAATAAAATGGCTAATGCCAAAAAAGAAGATTATTTCTTGAGTAATGCTTCGCCTTTGGGCGTTCCATTCAATAATTTCCGACATACAAGTGGAGAAGAACAACGCTTGATGCGTATTAATAAAAATCGTGCGGGAAGTCCGTGTTATAAAAAGTTTCTTTCTACCAATACGGAATTTACAAAAGAACCAATTTGTGAGTCTTCTCGTGAATACATTCACGCAAAAATAAAGCAAATTGAAGCAAGCGAAATGACCGCTGGACAAAAGGCAGAGAAAATCAATTTTCTTAATCAAAGAGATTGTTTGTGCGAAGGTTTGGGAGTTTCTGCATTGTTGAAACACGACATAAATCCTGCTCATAAACTTACAGCCGTAACGATTTGCCCAGGGCCTAATTTGGCTTACTTTTCGGGAGTATTTTCGTTGAAACAAATGGTTGACCACATTTATGGGCGAACCAATGTTTTGAACTCATTGAAACGTCCAAATATGTTTGTGAATGAATTAGCTTTGTATGTAGATTACTACAAAAACCAACTCAACAAACAAGTCGAAAATCTTTCAACGGCACAAGTACGGACACTTAAAGCTTTTCATACTAACCTATTATCAGGAATTGACTACTACAAATCATTGGTTTCATCTTTTAAAAACGAAACTGAGCGATACATGGAAGAAATGAAGGAAGAACTCAGTGCATTGGAAAATACAATTATGTCGTTGAATCTGCCTTTTGAAGTTGTTGCAAAGTAATCTAAAAGAATGGTGCAAATGGTGAAGATTTGCACCATTCTTTTATTCCTCAATCACAATCGCAATTTTATTTCCTTTTATTGCCATTCGACTAACTTTTCGCTTGGGAAGCATATCGGGCAAAGTAACCGCTTTCCATTCTTTAGTCATTAAATTGTAGCTGAAAATATCAGTATTTCGGCTTTCAAAAATGATATTCTCTGATAACCAAGCATTATAATGCTCCGAGTCTGGGTGGCTTTCTGCTATATCGGTAATAGTATTTTTTTGAGGGTCAAACGAGCGAATTAGCCATTTTTTATCCATTTGCTGCACAAAGCTAAAAGCTTTTTGTTTCGGAATAAGGTGCAGCGAACGCCCAATATTTGCAGCAACGACTATATCTTTTTTTGTGATAAGATTTTGATAATGAAGCGTTTGTGGTTCACCCAATACAAAAGTAATAAGTTCGTTTGGATTCAACCATGCCTGATAACCAATCTTACCAGTTTTCTGAGATTCAAAAATTAGCTGAGTTTCAGTTGGATTCTTGATATTGTATTTTACCAAGTCTTGGTCGCCGTTTGATTTTCGCTGAACAATGCACGACAAGTATTTTTTATCGGGCATAACGGTTGGAGAATATTCTGAATCAATGGTATTAGTTATTTGTAACCCTACTCCAGTTTTAAGATTATACGACCAAATATCGGTTTGCCCATCTTGCATGGCTGTATAATAAAGTAGCGGTTGTGATGGATGAAAAAACGGTTGATTATCGTAACCTCGGCGATTGGTGATATTTTTAGGGTTTGAGAGCGTAATATTTCCGCCCGATTCTGAAATATCTAATAGAAAAATTTCAGTTCCATTTTGGGCAAAAAGTAAATTGGAAACGAATAGTAGGGCGAGTATTTTCTTCATAGGCGTAGTTTTGTTTGTTAGCGAAAATACCGAAAATTAGGCTAAAAAGCAAATTTTACTACTGCATCCGTTGGTTAAAACCAACGGCAATGAAATTTTATAAGTCTAAATTTTCTATTTAAAAATCACTTTGGAGCTTCAGTATAATACATTACGGGTCTGAAACCAACATAAACCGAAGGACCATCAAAACTTTTAATGGGTGCAACTTTTAAGTCTTCCTCCTCAGAATCCCAGTGTCCGCCTTTAACTTTTCCTCTTGATAAAAGCATTTCGGCAACATTTCCAGCCATATTGTATGTACCAACCATAGATGGATTAAAGCTATTTATTGGCCTTAGAGGAATCTGTGAGCCTTTCTTTTGCATATGAATTTGTGCCTCAATTCTATAATTAGCTAAATAGCATTGCTTCTCATTTACTAATTTATCTTTTGCTCCCGTCGCATAAACAGCATCAGGATGGGGCCAATAAACGGCATTTACCCATTCAAAGTTAGTGGGTAGCCGTACAACTGCTATTCTCGAATCTTTTCTTGATTTATTGATTAATAACTCAATCCATTTACAGTACTCAACTGCTGCATCATAAGAAATACAGACAACGGGAAAATTTAAATATTCATTAGAGTAAAAATACTTCTGAAAAGGCACTTTATCTTCAAAAATCCATTTGCTTGAATCTGGCCGAATTTTCTCTAAAACATCATATTTTTGTTCTTTTTTCAAATAATCCATAAACTCTTGATAATCACTAACCGAAACCTCATGGTCATACATATAATATCTACTCGCATTGATTTCCGCTGTTTTAATCCCTGGTATAATCAAAAAACCAGAACGAGGTTCTTTTTTAATTTGATTGTTAAATCTTTGAGCTAAACTACTATAGCTTGACTCTACCAAACAGAACAGTAGAAAAATTCGGTAATAAATCATGGTTGATGTTTATAGTTTGTTGTGTTAAGTATTTAGGGTTTGAAGTGCTTCCGATATCACCCCTTCATAAATCGAATCAATAAAATTTCAATCAGAAGGAAAGCCAAAGCAAGCATCACACAGTATTTCCAAAGTGGCGTACCCACATTGCTTTCTTGGAAGGTTTTTACGAAATCTCCGTCGAGTAGGTTATCGAAAATTGTGATGTTTTTTTGTCCTGCAAAGAATGTTCTTAGTTCTTCGGGGGTATAAAAATCCATTTTTGATTCTTCGTTGTCGTGGTTGAGAGCTATAAGTTTTTCGGTTTTTCCGTCTAATTGTAATTCATAATAACCCGATTCAAGCACCTGATTATCTGACAGTTGTGAAGACTTCGGTAACTCTAACGTAAGCGTATTTCCTACGATTCTTTGTACTGGAATTATCTCAATTTTATTGTTCGGAGCCGAAACATTTTTGAGTTTATATGTAGCATTTTTCTTGACATTTGATAAATCTAAATTGATACTTCCTTCGCTAAAATTATAGGCAGCACGCTCTTGTTTTGTACTCATCGAGGCAATTTTAAACATCGTTGGTACAAAGAATGCGTGTTCGGCGAAGTTTCCGTAAGGTTTATCAAGTGGCGATGCACACACATACACACGCCCCTGAGAAGCCTGTGTCGATGTAATGAAATTTTGCATATTCTTGAAGGTCAGAATCTTCTCACCTACGCCACTCCACGTCCATGCAGGTTGCATGGTGGGCGTGTTTACCACACCTTGCGAAGTTGTGCGTTCAAAAACATCAATGTAAAACGGATTTTGTCGGTTAGGTTCGGCAATTGCTTGCTGGCTTTGTGCCAAAACTGGTTGATTATTGAGGTTGATACCTTGAATACCGAATCCACCTAAGAATTGGCTATATGACGTAACATCGGGTCTTGCCGCTGGGAAAATCAAGAGATTTCCACCATTTCTCACAAATTCTTCGAGACTCGCACGGAACGTTCCTGCTACGGTTTCTACCCCTTCCAAAACTATCAAATTAGCGTTTTTAAATTGCCCAACATCGACATTTGTGGCACTGTATGCTCGGTAATTGAAAAGGCTATCATTATCAAAAACTTTTCCGATGTAATCGGCCGCACTGCGTTCTTGATAGAGATGAAGAACCTGAATTGTTGGCGAAGCATTCAGCACAAAATAATAATCGTTGTCGAAGGTAATGGGTTGGTCATCAAACGAAACTTTTCCACGATGAAAACCTTTGTCTTTTACCGTAAAATTAAACGTTGCCGTTGCCGAACCATTCGGAGCGATATCCACCGAAGCCGTTGAGGCTTGGGCGTTGTCAATAAATAATTTTACTGGTAGTTTTTCAACTTCTTCGCTTCCTGAATTAAACACTTTTACGTAAAGAATATTATTCTGCATTTCACGAATGAATGGCGATGCCAACCAAACCGAATCAGTGAAAACATTCTGATTTTTCTTGCCTTGAACTGGCACTAAAAATAATTTATTGAGTGTGTCGGTCTTGATTTTACGTAAATCGCCCGATGTACTTTTCTGAAAATCAGAAAACCAAAAGAATTGGTTATTGGCACTTGGATTATGTTTTTGAGCAAGATTATTCTGACGTTTATAAATACTTTCAAACGTACGTGGATTCGACGAAAAACCTACCGAAGTAAGACGGTCTTTTACTTTTGTTCCGTTGGTTACGGCTTGGTCTTCGCCCGAAAAATCATTTGTAATTAGCTGAATATTAGGAGATTGACGAAATAATGTAAGCAATTCGTCAATTTTCGTAACGGCTAAATCAAGGTAGCGTTTGTTTTCGGTGGTGTTTTGCATACTCAACGAATTATCGAGATAAAGGCTATTGACGCCCAAACCCGAACTACGATTTGTTGAGGCATTTTTGGCGGGTAAAAAAGGTTGAGCAAAAGCCAACACCAAAAACAACAAAAACAACAATCGTGAAGCCAAAATGAGCCATTGCTTGATGCGACGAAACGAAGACGTTTGAGTTTCGACGGCCTTCAAGAATGCCACATTGGTAAAGAAAACTTTCTTCGTACGACGAAAATTGAATAAATGAATTATCAAAGGCACAGAAAGTGCCGCTAAACCCCAAAGAAAAGTCGGAAAAAGAAATTGCATATATACCCTAACCGCAGCGGCGGACCGTCCCTAAAGGGGAATTTAAAATTAGTTTTTAAAAATAGCAAATCGCTAAAAGCCAAATGACCAAAGTCCTTATATCTAACGTAAAAGTCTGAAAATACTTTCAATAAATCATCATCTTTTAAGTTTAAATGCCAATTATTATGCCAAAGCAAATCACATGGATTGAATAATTGGTCACAAAGCTTGTGGAGTTCGTCACATCCGTTTTCGGCTGAAAAAAACACCCGCTACTTTTGAATCATCAAACAAGACAAATAACACAAAATTAAAAATATTTCAATCATTCCTAAACTTTATAAAATTATGAACACAGCACTTACTTTTGGCACAAAAAGAACTTTCAAGGCAAAACAAATTATCAACGATTTCCTCACTTATGTACGCAAGCCGCTATACATTGCAGAAGACGCTACAATGAGCAAAACCGAAAAATTTCAATACTTGTTTAAGGTCTTACTTTGCAAATTGGCACTTTTACCGATTTTAATTCCGATTATCTATTTTACAAAACAACTAACTGGTGCAAAATCGGCTGACATGCCACAGACGTGGGGTTATTATGTGGCGATTGTGATGATTGTTCCACTCATCGAAGAACTTATTTTTAGAGGAATATTGCATTATAGCCGTTGGATTATTGCTTTTGCATTTTCTTTTGTATTGATGACTCTTACTAAATATACAGGAGCTTTCGACCGAATTGGCTGGCACATTGGTTTTACTTACTTAGCTTGTTTTTTATCAATCCCGATTATTTATTTGATAACCAAACCTTTGGATAGTATTTTTGAAGCACTTTGGGCAAAAAACTTCAAGTATATCTTTCACCTGGTGGCTGTTGGTTTTGGCTTAGCACATCTTACTAATTATTCGGGTATCAGCAATTATTTGTTTGCTTTACCTTTGGTTACGAGTCAAATAATTTCGGGTTATGTGTTGGGCTTTGTACGTATGAAACTGGGTTTTGGCTACGGTGTGGCTTTGCACTCAGCTTGGAATTTTATTGCATCGTTTGGTATGTTGGTTGTGTTGCTGGCTAAGTTTTTCTAATTTTAAGAAATTCAATCAAAACTTACCAAAATGACAACTCAAAAACTCAAAGTATTACAAGCTATCTGTGGAATTATAATGATAGTATCTGTCATTACTTATATTTACATGGACTGGCAACTTGACTATGAAGGACTCTATTATAAACTCGCAAAAGGTATTTTTCAACTATCGTTGGCTTTGACTTTTCATTTTAGTATGCTGCATCAGAAAATCAATCAACCCGAAAAATATAACCCAACTTTACATAAAATTTTGGTTGGTGTTTGGGGAGTTATTGGAATCATTCAACTTATTGATGTTTTGCGGTTATTATTCTAAGATTCTCTACTAAACCATACACGCAGGTTCCTCTACTATTTTGGTAGGGGTTTTTGTTTTGACAAACTCTTGTGGTAAATTTGACCAAAATCACACAAAAAACTACCTATCAATTTTATGGATGAATTAAATTTACTACGCAAAAAAACCGGCATGACAATAGCCAAAGCTTGGATGCTGATGATAATTTGTGTGACTGTGCTATTTTTAGGGGGAGGTATTTTAGGAGCAGTGGCAAGTATGAATAATATTGAGCCTGAACCATTATTAGAAAATGGCATCTTCCTGATAATGTTACTCATTATTAGTCTCTCAAGTATTTGGGGCTATTTTATTAATAAAAAAAAATTGCCCTTATTTCATAAAACATCTTTGCTAATTTATCTGCTTTGCTTGTTTATAGCCTTATCATGGTCTTATATTAGCCCTTTAGTACTTGATTTTCTGCCGTTCAATACTATAGAAGCAGAAAGCCTTGAACGAGTAGAGATTGAACTTTTATTAGGAATAACATTATCGTTGCTTTTTACGATTCTGCAAATTGGAGTTATCGGGCATGGTTTGCTCAAAAATTATTTATTCAAACAAGTGATTTTCACAGTTGTTGCCGTAAGTATTGTTATGGTGATTCCACAAGCTGTCATTGGGCTTATCTTCCAGACAGCCATTATGTTTTATATTTATTATCGTACGGCTTCATTCCAATTGCCCCTGCTCATGACTCTTTCATTTAGTCTGGTAGAATACTTATGTAAACTCATTTGGGGACATAATATCACTACCCAAAACTATATTCGTATCCACTTAGTTCCGAATCCAGTTCTCTATCAAATCGGGCTTTTGGTGGCAGTATTAATCATCATAATCGGTCTTTATTTCATCCGAAAAAATACTAATCCGATTGTATGGCAACGCCCCGAAGAAGATGAAGATTTGGCATTTTTATAATAAAAGTAATACAAAAACATTTTCAAAACTCATGATTCTGCGGTCATGAGTTTTTTTATTTCCCACGGTTTCAATATTTCATCACACGGTTCTGTGAGTTGGTCACATCTGTTTTCTACACTGTTTTTGGTGCTATATCTTTGAATCATCAAAACAAAAACAATTATTAAACAACTCAAAAAATGCGGTTCGCCGCCCGCCAAAATTATGAAAACGAAATCACTTTTATTCGCCGCTTTAGTTTCAATCTCACTCGCCACTGCTTCTTGCCAAAAAGAGGAAAACATTATGCCCAATGTTGGTTATTATTCAAATGACAAAAATCCAAGTACAACCACAATTATTGATGGCAAAGAGACAGATGTAGATGGAAATGTAATTTTAGAAACACCAAATAATGAAAATGTAGCAAAGTCGAATCAACCAAAATCTACTATACCGACCAATATCATGCAAATTGATAGCGATGATGTAAAGTAAAATATGAACACTTACCTAAATAAACAAAAGACATGAAAAAGTTTGAAATTATCAGAGTATCAGATTGGTGGTCAACTGATTCGTTAATCGAAAAAGCAGAAAATGTAGCTAATCAAAAAAGTCAAGAAGGCTACGAAATCGTCAGTATTTCATTTGGTTTTAGTGTATGGATGAAAGTTACGGCCTACATCACTATCACAAAGCCGTGGTAGTTCATCCCAGATTTCGGGGAGTTCATCACATCAGTTTTTATGAAAAAGCTAATTTATACAAATTTGAATCATTAAAACATTTACTATAATGAGATATTTAACACTCAACATCAATCCAAACGCCCGCATCGACATCGACAATAGTATTTGGGGAACCGAAACGATAAGATATAATAATGAGACTGTGTCAGAAAGGTATTCAACCTTTGGTTCGGTTCATACCTTCGAGAAAGAAGAAAATGGCGAAACTGCCAAATATGAAATCAGAATCAGTCTGAAATTTTTAAGAATCGGTTTCGATATTTTCAGAAATAACCAAGCAATTCTTTTAAACTAAGCATACTATGAAATGGCTTAAAGACAATTCGGGAACAAACTATGTGCTAAAAAATAACGACGAGGTTATTCTAAAAATGCACTTTGACTATGACAAAAAAGGATTAAAAGCAAAGTGTCAAAGTATTTCTAAAACATTTGTTATTGAAACTGAAAGTTTTTGGAAAAGCAATATTCTCATTAAAGAAAATGAAATCATTATTGCCAAAACTAAGACTGATAAATGGTACAGCAGCCTCAGCACTTTGGAAATAAATGGACAAAAAATCAAGTTCAAACTTCGGAATAATCCATTGGCAGAAATAGTATTTTTTACTGAAACCGAAGAAAGTCTTCTGCTTTCTTGTGGCTTAAAATCCGATAAAAAAGGTATGACCGAAACCGTAATAAATTTAGGAGACACACTTATCGAAAATTCGATAAATCCTTATTTATTAGCTATTTGTTGGTATATTTTCAAGCCGATTGCAGAAGAAAACACCGTAGATACTCTTGCATTGATAATTTCATAAATATCAAATTTTAGAATATGGAAACCGTTACAAAACAAGACAAATTACTTTTTTTCGGAATCACGTTTGCGGCACTGGCGGCTTTTATATTCATTATCAATTACGTAAATCCGATTGCAGGTTTCGGCGTAGGATACATCTTTCTCTTATCAGCTTTAATGGCGGGTATCATCACATTATTAAAATTTGATTTTAATAAAATCGCTGAAAAATATAAAAGTACCAATCCGAATTTAATTTCAGGAAGTATCTGGAGTGCTTTGGCAATAATGAAATGGCTTAAATATTTTCAGAAAGACAATTTTGACTGGCTTATTGCTTCATTATTTACAATCGTTGCCATTATCAATTGGGTAAGTTTTTTCAGAAAATCTGATAAATAAGCTACTAAATCCACACTATAACATGGAAAAAAGCCTTAATTTCGCCTCAAAACTAATTAACCGACCAATGGAGTTTTCGTTTGGACATATTTTTACTAAAGCATACTGGAAAGAAACGGCTATTCCTTTCGCAAAAAAACATTGGGTGTTGATTGTGGCTGTGCTTACGGCTTTAAGTCTGGTTCATACGATTTGGTATTTTACTATTGACCATCCATTATCGGAAATTGCCGATAAGTTTAAAAGCACATTCCCTGAAAAAAGAGGGGCTGTTTTTAAAAGAAATTCTTTTTCATATAAAATGGGATACATTATTGGGGCTATTCTAAAATCAAAGTCTTTTATTTTTAGTTTATCTGGCACAACAATTCTCATAGCCGAATTCAATTACCAATTTCTTTTTAAGAATTTATTCGTTGATGAAGGCCGAAAAGGTAAGTTTTTTTACTTTTTAGTATTAGTTTTCTTGTATTTTTTCATCTTTGCTATATTACTAAGTTTATTCGGATTAAAAGCTGAATCACTTGGTTTACATACATTTATCACTAACACTTGGATTGGTTTTTCGGTCATCTATTCGGTTATTCAATATGTTTCAGATTCACACAAAAGACTACGAGAAATGGCAATTCAGAAAACAAAAGTTGAGCTTTCGGCTCTAAAAGCACAAATAAATCCACACTTTTTGTTTAATGTACTAAATAATCTCTACGGAACGGCCATCGTTGAAGATAGCCCAAAAACTGCCGAAGGTATTCAGCAATTATCGAGCATTATGCGGCACGTAGTTGAAGGCACAAAAAACGAACGAATTTCAGCCGAAAAAGAGGTGCAGTTTCTGTACGATTTTGTGGAATTAAATAAAATGAGAATTCCGAAACGAGATAATATCAGAATCAATATTAATATTGACTGGGACGAACAACCGACGCAAATTGCACCGCTTTTGGTAATTCCGTACATCGAAAATGCCTTCAAATATGGCATCAGTATTACGCAGGAAAGTTTTATTGACCTAAATTTTAAGATAAAAGACCAAAAACTAAGTTTTTCGTGCCGAAACAGCATCATTAAACAATTCGATAAATTGGAAGTTGGTACTTCAACAGGCATCGAAAACACCCAACGCCGCCTTATGTTAAACTATCCGCACAAACATTCGTTGAAAATTTCTAATGAAAACAATATTTTTGAAGTAGCTTTAGAAGTGAATTTGAAGTAGTTTTATACGCAATCACCCCTGTGCCATTGTCAGTGTCTTCACTGACAAGCAGAGAATGTAAAAAAAACATTGCTGTTAAACTTCTTGATGAAAAATTAACCACAACCACAAAAAATGCTCAAAGCAATTGCCATAGATGATGAGCCAATGGCTCTGGAAGTAATCAAAGCCCACGCCAAAAAGGTAACTTTTCTTGATTTGCAAGAAACCTTCGTTAGTGCTATGGAAGCACTTGATTTCTTGAAGAAGAACCCTTGTGATTTAGTATTTCTCGACATCAATATGCCCGATATTACTGGCCTTGATTTTTCACAACTTTTACCACAAAATACATCAGTTATTTTCACAACGGCCTATTCTCAATACGCAGTAGATGCCTTCAATATCAATGCACTCGATTATCTGCTAAAGCCCATTGATTTTAGTAGATTTATGAAAGCTTGCCAGAAAGCGTATGAGAATATCAACGAAGAAGCTCCAAAAATCCCATATTTATTTGTAAAAGATGGCTATGATTTGGTGAGAATTAGCATCGAAAACTTACTTTTTGTCGAATCCGAAGGTAATTATCTGACTTTTAAGGAATCGGATAAAAAGACCGTCACTCGCATGACTATGACCGAAGCCATCGAAATGCTACCAAAGTCTGACTTTTTCAGAGTACATAAATCATTTGTGATTAATCTCAACCACGTCAAAAAAATCGAGCGTCATCAAGTTTGGGTAGGCACAGAAGCAGTTCCAATCGCTGCCAATTACCGTGATGATTTGATGGAGGTTTTGAAGAAAATTTGGATGGTGAAATAAATCCTAAAGGTGTTCTTTTCCCTTAAAAGCATAGAATCGTAGAATGTGATTTACGATTAGAAACTCACCGAAAGTATTGATGACTCTTATGAACATATAGGTGAGTTCATAAACTCGTGCTTCTGGTGGCAGAATATAATATAAATCGGCTGTAACCGTAAAAAACAAGCCCACAAGAAAGAATATTCTAATTTTGATTTGATGAATCCTAAGTTGAATTCCAACAAGAAGAAAGACCATTATTCCTATCCAATAGAAATTAAAAGAAAACATGGACGTTCTTGGGTAAAGATTTAGAAGATACAGGAAAAATACACCCCCAGTTAGGCCTAAAATGGATAGAAGTGTATTCTTGGTGTCGGATAAAGCAAATTTTTTAACGCCCATTTCAAAGAAAATACCCACCAATATCAATCTTAAAATCGGTTGAACATAAGAATAAACAACATCAAATTCTTTTTCATCAACAATAACAAACGAAGAAAGTCCAATAGTGAAAAGTCCTCCGTAGCAAACGGCCAGTAAAACTAAAGGTTTCTGAAAGTTTTTTAAAATCTTGGAGAAAATATATACAAATAAAAAAAAGTAGTCGAATTGAAATAGGAATAGAGCCAGCAATCTATCCATTTGATTTTTTAGTTCGTTAGGCTCAATCTTTATAAAAAAGTAGATATTGACTAAAAGAACCGATGTAAAGAACATACGGGTAAACCTTTCGCTCATTTGAAGGATTCTTTAATGTTATCAGTAAAGTAAATCTAATATACCTACAAATAAGGATCCAAATAATGATGAGAGTCATAAACTTAGTAAGCGGTAGTGTTTGAAAGCCAATTGGCTTCAATAAATCAACACCATCATACTTCTTGCTCCGTGAGCCCCAATGACTAAAGATTGTTCAATATCAGCAGTTTTTGATGGCCCAGCAATAAAAACACCGTAACTACCTACGCTTTCGATTTTATTGTAGGCTTCCTGCATGTTGGCAACGATATTATTTTTATCAAGCACCAAAACCAAATGTTGGGTAATAAACGGCAAGGCACGGTTGAGCATATTGCTCTCAGGCACCCAAATTGTACCGTTTTCGGCAACACCTATTTCTCCTTGAATTACTGCTAAATCGACCTGTTCTAAAATTTCTTTAGTTGTATCAAGATTAACGTCTACGTTTGATTTGACAATATTAGAAGCTACGTTTTTCAAATCGCTGTAATACTTGTCAATCGCTGTTTGACATTCGGCTTTTGATGCAAGCTCAACAGCCGTTCCGCCGATGCCTTCCAACACGGTTTTGAATCGCTCGATGCTTCCATCACCTTCAAAAATTGGCACATTGGGCAATGCTGTCAATGCAGGTTTATTGTTGGCGATGCTATTTAATATTTTTTCTCTGCTGGTCACAAGTAGTTATTAGTTATTGGGTACTTTGTTACTGGTATTTAATGAGATTTTTTTTCCTATTTTCCTCATACCATTCCTTAAAACTCTGCTTTGGAGCGTCGGGTAATTCTCTTGCTTTTGCCCACGGATTCATGCTTTGATTATGCGTGAGTCCATGCGGTAAAATTCGCAAAGCTCCACGAGCCAATTTTCCACTCAAATCATACACTTTTGGCATCGAAAGCACTTTTGCCATGCCCTTCATACCCCATTTTTTGGCGGCTGTAAGTTCGTTTGCTTGACCAACAATTTGTCGCCATTTATAAAGCTGCACGTGAATATCAATTTTTACAGGGCAAACATCCGAACACGAACCACAGAGTGTAGAAGCAAAAGGCAAACTTTTATGCTTGTGTAAATCAATATTCGGAGAAAGAATAGCACCAATTGGGCCAGGAACGGTAAAATCATAACTATGCCCGCCACTTCGGCGATAAACTGGACAAGTATTCATACAAGCCCCACAACGGATACACTTCAATGAATTTCTGAAATCGGCTCTGCCGAGTTGTTGTGTTCGGCCATTATCCACAATTACTATGTGCATTTCTTTGCCTTCGACTGGCTTTGTGAAATGCGAAGTATAAGTTGTAATCGGCTGACCAGTAGCACTTCTGGCAAGCAATCGAGTATAAACTGATAAATGAAGAAGTTTTGGAATAATCTTTTCGATACCCATGCAAGCAATGTGAACTTTTGCCAAATTTACGCCTAAATCGGCATTCCCTTCGTTGGTACAAACCACAAAACTACCAGTTTCCGCAATTGCAAAGTTTACGCCCGTAAGAGCCACGTCGGCCGCTACAAATTTTTCTCTTAGATGCTGACGAGCCGCTTCGGTCAGAACTTGAGGGTCTTTTTCGCCTTTGGTTGTACCCAAATGTTCATGGAAAGTTTCGCCAACATCTTCTTTTTTAAGGTGAATGGCGGGCAATACAATATGGCTTGGTGGCTCGTTTCTAAACTGTACGATGCGTTCGCCCAAGTCCGTATCTACTACATCAATATTATTTTTTTCGAGAAAACCATTCAAATGGCATTCTTCGGTAAGCATTGATTTGCTTTTCACCAAACGAGGATTTCTTCCTTCAACTTTGCACGAGTTTTTGATAATCTCCATCACAATTTGATTGTGCTCGGCGGCATCGGCAGCCCAATGCACTTTTACGCCATTTTTTATCGCATTCTGCTCAAATTCGATGAGGTAATTATCAAGATTGCTCAGTGTATGGTCTTTGATTTCGGACGCAAGTGTGCGTAAATCTTGAAATTCAGGAATTGGATAAACCGCTTTGTCTCGTTTCTGACGCACAAACCAAAGCGTTTCGTCGTGCCAAGTCGTACGCTCAAAATCTTTATTGAAAGCTTCGGCTAATTCTGGGTGATTTTGGTGGTTCATGGTTGATTTCCGTTCAAAATTTCGGCTATGTGCATTACTTTTATTGGTGCGTTTTGGCGTTTTACAATGCCTTCGAGGTGCATTAAACATGATACATCACCCCCTGTCAAAACTTTCGTTCCGTTGCGAAGGTGGTCAGCGATTCGGTCTTTTCCCATACGTGCCGAAACAGCTTCTTCGGTTACACAAAACATTCCGCCAAAGCCACAACATTCGTCGTTACGCTCCAATTCGGTTAGCTCGATGCCTTTTAGTTTACGAAGTAATTTTGAAATTTGTCCATCTCTGATACCCGTGATTTCGGAAGCATTGGCCTGGCGAAGTCCACGCTGACCGTGACAACTCAAATGCAAACCAACTTTATGCGGGAAATCGACAGGAATTTCTTCTATTTTTAGCACATTTTCAATAAAATCGACTAATTCATAAACCGACTTTCTGACTCTCTGAACGGCGGGCGTTTGCTCTATTATATCATAATGTTTTTTGATATGATAAGTGCAGCTTCCCGAAGGTGTAACGATATAATCAAACTCTGAAAATGTATTAACAAAATGTTCGTAAACATCTTTAGAATCTTGCTCGCAACCACCATTGGCCATCGGTTGTCCACAGCACGTTTGTTTCATCGGAAACACTACATCCACACCCAATTTTTCCAATAATTGCAAGGTTGCGACACCCACATTCGGATAAAATTGGTCAACATAACAAGGTATAAATAAGGCTACTTTCATATTTTTGGGTAAAGGTCTGTGCCAAAGGCCTGACCTTTTTATTTCATGTTGAAATTTATCTCTATAACAATACGGTCAGACCTTCGGTACCGACCGAAACTTACAGCCCCGTAGCCACGCTAAAACCTCTTTTGTCAACTAAACCGCTTCTGATTTTTGCTCCACGGAAAGTGGCAATTGGGTCAAGTGCTCCACCCGCTTGGCGACTTGCCTCTGCTACCAAAGCTCTTGCATCAGTCAAGAAAGTATCACGCAATAACTCTTCGGCACGCAACACATCGTTGTTTTCTTGGGCATCGGCCAGTGCTACTCTATCAACCAAAAGTGCTTTTGCGTAAGTCGTCAGAATGGCATTTACCGACTGTAACAAATCTTCGATTGGGTCTTTTGTGTTGTGGCTTGCATCAATCATCCATGCCAATGGCGGATTTTTTACGCTTGCGTCCTGCATTCCATCAACCAATTCATTGAAAATCAAGAAGAATTGATAAGGTTTGATACTTCCTGTTGTCAAATCATCATCGCCGTACATTGATCCATTGAAGTGGAAACCACCGAGGCGACCAAAGTGCATCAAACGTCCAACAATTTGTTCGATGTTTGTGTTTGGCAAATGATGACCCAAATCTACCAAAACTTGGGCATTTTTTCCCACCGCTTGGCAAAGCGAATAGGAAGTTCCCCAGTCAGGAATCACCATTGAGTAGAAGTGAGGTTCGTAGGGTTTATATTCAATCAACATCGTCCAATCATCTGGCATTGATTGATAAATACTTGATAATGAATCGCTTGTGCGTTGATACGCACTTCTCATGTGCGATTGTCCAGGGAAGTTTGAGCCATCGGCCAACCAAACAGTAAGCACCTTAGAATCAAGCATTTTGCCGTATTCTACGCATTGAATGTTGTGCTGAATTGCCAAATCACGCACTTCGCTTTTGGTATGCGAAAGTGAGCCAAATTTATACGAATACTGCTGGTCTTTTTGGTCTTGAAACGTATTGGAGTTTACTGAGTCAATCGTCAAATCATTAGCTTTCAGTAATTGTTTGATAGCATTGGCATCAGATGGAATATCCCAAGGAATATGCAAAGAAATTGAGTTTGATGAACGATTTAACTGGTGAATCAGACCTACATCTTCAATTTTTTCTTCTAAATTTCTTGGTTCACCACCATTCGGGAAACGCCCGAAGCGAGTTCCGCCCGTACCCAAAGCCCAACTCGGAATGGCTACTTGAAAAGCTTTAATTTTATCAATAATTGTTTGAATATCAATGCCTTTACGGTCGAGGAGTTCGGTCAAATATGCCAATCTAAACTGGTGGTCGGCCTGTAATTTTTCGTTATGCTGTTGAATAATATCGTTACTGAGCATCTTAGTCAATGATTAATGTTGAATGATAAATGTTTAATTCGGTGCTACGTTTTACTAATTCTTTACAAGAACAGATGCAATTTTCTATTTAAAAAATTATAAAACTATCCTGTACTTGCCTGTTGAGCTTACATAGTTTTTCTATACTCTTTTGTCCAGTTAATTGCTCCGAAAAGTGCAATTACGCAGAAAATAGCATACAATAATGAATATAACTTCACCTCTTTCACAAAATACATGTAAGTACTTATGATGTCAATGGCCAGCCACATCCACCATGCTTCTACTTTTTTTCTGATGAGTAAAAATGTAGCAAAAATACTCATGACAGTCGTGAAAGAATCCATGTACGGAAATGCACTTGGTTTACTAAAAAGTTGCGGAATTAGTTCGCTCAAATTCTTGGCAAAAGTGCCAAGTAGATAAGTGCAAATTAAGCCAGTTAATGAATATATGCCGAATTGTTTCAGAGATAACTGACTGATTTTTAATTCATTCTTCAGATTGGCTTCTTGTGCCTTCGGAAATTTCCATTGCCAAAAACCAATAATATTGGTAATGAAAAAGAAAATTTGCAAAAACATATCGGGGTAAAGCTGAATCTGATAAAACATCATAAACGCCAACACAACATTTATCAATCCCAACACCCAACTCCACACATTTTCACGCACCGACAAAATAACTGCCACCAAACCCGTAAGCGTTGCGTAGAATTCGAGGTGACTCATTTTTACGCCCAAAAACTCAAAAAGTATATTATTTATATCGAAGAAGTTCATTTTTAATGTCCCATTATCTGTTTACGGTGTTCAAGACCCCAATTTCGAAGTTCGCTTATCATTTTTTCGAGCGATTTCCCATGCTCTGTGATCGCATACTCAACTGTCGGTGGAAAAGTATCATGTACAGTTCGTTTGACTAACTGATTCATTTCTAAATCTTTCAATTCTTTAGAAAGCATTTTATCGGTAATGCCATTTATGTCTTTAGAGATTTGTTTAAATCGTTTCGCTCCGAAAGTTAATGAAAGAATAATTGGCAACTTCCATTTTCCATTCAATATTTCTAAAGCATCCCGCACAGGTACAATCATTTTTGTACATTCTTCTGGGTTGTGTATTTGCTTAGATTCTGTCATAATTATATCATTTTGCTAGTGCTATCCTCAACGATAGCACTATCCTTTAGTATAGTACTATCTTTTGTAAAGCAAATATAAATAAGTTTGCAGAAATATTCTAAATTAAAGTTAAAAATGAAAAAAGACAAAATTATTTATTGGGTTAGTACTGGACTTATCGGAGCGATGATGATTTTTAGCGGATATGCTTATTTTACAAATCCTCAAATTGCAGATTCTTTCAAACACATTGGTTTTCCAGATTTCTTTAGAGTTGAACTTGGAACAGCTAAGATTATTGGTGCATTAGTGCTACTTATTCCACAAATTCCAAGCAAAGTCAAAGAATGGGCTTATGCTGGCTTTATTATTACTTTTATTTCGGCTGCAATTGCCCATATCAATATCGGCGATCCAACTTCGGCTATTATGCCTCCGCTTGTTATGTTGGTGGTTTTACTCGTTTCTAATTTTTATTTTTCAAAAATACAAACGATTATTGCTTGATAGCCAGTGAGTTATGTCAATAAACAAGTATCACCAAGTTTTTCATTGGTGATACTTGTTTGTTGTTTAATCTGAGTTTGGGATTATGAAATTTTCATAAAATATTTGTAATCAATGACTTGAAAATAGGCAAATACTAAGTAGGGGTTAAGTATCGGTAGAAAATATGACTACTCTAACTATCAAGCTCCTCTGGAGCAAATTTTACTTACTTTAATCCCGAACTCACGTTTGCTTAATAATTTTATGTGCAGAAATAGTGCTACAAAAGGTATCGTTAAATAGAAAAGTTTTATAGAGAGAGTAGGGGAAGACTACAGTTGAATTTAAAACTATAGATAGTACAATAAATAGAATGAGGAGAATTATCTATTGGAATAGCTTAAGGAACGTATGCTATTTAAGGAGTAAAAGACTTACTTTAAAGTATTGCCAAACCGCTTACACCTTAGGCTATTACGAAGTTGTAGAGTAAATGGTTTGATAGGTTTGGACAAAGCCTAAAATCAATTTAAGCTTACAGTAATAAAAATCCAAATTTATAAAACTCTCCTTCTTAAATGTACTCGCAAAAAAAACAGTAGTAACTCACGCTACTACTGTTTTAATATTATTTTCACTTCTTCAAATGATATGTTTTTAAGGATGGATGTATCTTTAAACAATCAATCCTTAATTCCTGCCGCCTTCTCTTCAGCTAATTTTCGTTTTTCTTCTCTTGCTGAAATAACAATACTTATTTCATACAAAATATAGAGTGGGAAAGCTACCAAAATCTGACTTGTTACATCAGGCGATGGTGTGATAATGGCCGCCACAACTAAGATAACTACTACTGCGTGTTTGCGATAAGTACGCATAAATTCTGGCCCGATTACTCCGATTTTTGTCAGAACAAAAATGGCTACTGGAAGCTGAAACGCTACTCCACAGGCCAGCGTAAGGGTTGCCAAAATCGAAATATACGAACCAATATCAAACTGATTTTTGATACTTGGGTCAATCTGGAAATTAACTAAAAAGTTGATAGCCAGTGGAGAGACAATAAAGTAACCAAAAAATACGCCTGAAAAGAATAAGAATGTTACATAGAAAACCGCTCCACGTGCAGATTTACTTTCCGTAGGTTTTAAGCCAGGCTTTACAAATCGCCAAATCTCCCAAAATACATATGGAAACGCAAAAACTAAACCGATGATTGCCGCCGAAGTAAGGGCCATTACAAACTGCCCTGAAACTTCACGACTCATTAATTCAAATTTGAGTTCGCTTACGCAAAGCCCTGGAGCTCCAACTAAATCAGCCAGCTTACACATCATTCGGTAAGTCCAGAAATCAACTTTTGCAGGGCCCAAAATGACTTTATTATAAATATCGCCGATGAAAACAAAGGCAATAACCATAAATAAAGCTATTGAAATTGCCGCACGGATTAAATGCCAACGAAGTTCTTCGAGGTGGTCAAGAAAACCCATTTCTTTGCCTTCTGATTCCTTTTCTTCGTCGTCGTAATCAAAATAGGGTGTTTGGTCTAAAGGCATATTATAATTGTTAATGATTGATGTTTAATGGTAAAATTAAACATCAATCATCAATCATTAAGCATTAATAATTATTTACTTGCAGTAGTATCAACTTTTACTTTACCCGATTTTTTATCGTCTGCGTATTTTTTGTTCAAACCTTCCAAAACGGCTTTCGTGATGTCTAAATCTTCTTTGGCAAATAATACACCACCACCTTTCGAGTAGCCGATTACCATGTCATATTTATCACCAGCGTTAAATTCTTTCAAGAATGATTGAATATTATTCAATACATCTTCAGTTTTTTTACCATCTTCTTTTGCTAAGTCTTGAGCGGCTTTATCACGGTATGCCATGATTGATTGCTCTTCTTGTTGTAATTGGGCTTGAGCGGTTTGTCCTTGCTCTTGCGTCATACCACCTTGTTGTACTTTTTGTTGGAAAAACGCTACTTTATTTTGGAAATTTTTTGCTTTGTTAGCAATGTCAGTTTCAAGACGGAAACGCTTATTTTCAGAAGATTTCACGACGTCTTTATAATAATCGTATTGGTTTAAAAGTGTGTCAGTATTTACATAAACAATACGACCAGCCACTTGCTTGCCACCAGATGTTGCTGTAGAAGCAGATTTGTCACAACCCCAGATAATTACTGAAAGTAAAAGAACTACAAAAGAAAGATTTTTCATGAGAAATTAAATTAGTAAACAAGCTAAGGAGTAAATGACAGTTGAATCTTTGACTCAGAAAGCTATTCGTGATGTTTTTTTAATGGTTTTTGAATAAATAAAGTTCGCAAATATAAAAAAATCCCCCCGATTCGGAGGGATTTTCAAGAGTTTTATTTAAAAAGCTGTCTAAAATGATACCCAGCCATAGCTGAGAGGCCTGCTACTTGTGAGCCAATGATAGCCATAATCGTAAAAAATGTTGGAACAACAGGTAGATTTTTCAAGAATTTGATGTTTTCAGAGAATAAGCCACCAATTTTCTGCACCATAATTCCTTCGTTATTTGAATTTAAAAAAGCAGCATAGCCCACCCAAAGTGTGGCAATAGCCCCAGCGGCAGCGGCATACGCTCCGAAAGCGGTTTCTGATTTCCAAGCACCGATGGCAAACGCAATGGGTGCAACCACCCACCACGGTAAAAAATATTGTGCAACTGCACTGACGATTAATATGATAATGTAATTCATTTGAGTTCTGAGTTTAGAGTGCTGAGTTCTGAGTGGTCCGCCGCAGCGGTTCAAAATTCATAAGACGAAAGGATTAAAACTCACGACTCAGAACTTAGCACTCAGAACTCAGAACTATCTTTTGCTTATTTTAACTGTTCCCGAAATACGGCTACTTTTTTCATCCTTCGATTTCATGAAAAGTAGCTCGTTGAGTTCACCTTTAGCCCATTTATCAATCATGTTATCGTAGAATGGACTCGCTGGATTACCCGATTGTCCACCTGGGTAAAGTCCGTACGCTTTTGGCCAGCCTTTGTCAAGTTGCACAACCATTCTCCACGATGGGCCATTGAGTTCGGTAGTTGCATTCACAATTCCTGCACCGCCACCATTTGGAATGTCCTGACGACCAAAACCTGGCAAACGTCCTAAGTGATTGATGTCTGTACTTTTTACTTTATTCCATGCCCAAGTTTCTGGGTTCATCGGGCCAAGTTTCTGTGTCAAAGAGTCGATACTTGCTTTGAAACTTAGTTTTACCACATCTTGAAGTGTTTCTTGTTTGTTTTTAGTCGAAACGTTATCAAACCACTTTGCAGTTGGCTCTTTCACAACCATATCCCACATTCGGTTGCGTGAAGGGTAAGTCATCGGAGCTTTGAGGTCTTTCATCGGGAACTCATCATCAAAAACCGTGTAGCGAAGCTCTTTTATCCAACGCTCAAAAATGGTTGCACCTACTTCGTTGGCATCGTTTTTCATATTCCATTTTGCCAAGGTTTGGTAAGCAGGATTTTTGTTTTCTGACGAATCCGCATTCAATATTTTCATCAAAACTGGCAAAATTCGACGAGCTTCTACATTAAAGTTATCATTTTGTAGCATTCTTAGGCTATCAACGGTGGCTTTTTGCATTCTTTCGAGACGTTCATTGATTCTAATTGCACGCTCGCTCGGAGCAAATCTCCAACCTAAATAATAAGGATAAGTTGGATCAGCCGAAAACTGGTTGGCCGAACTTACAAAACCTCTCGGAGGATTTTTTACCGTCGGATTTTGGTCAACAGGAATCCAACCTTGCCAATCGTGGGCAGGATTTGAGCCATCCATGATAAACTTGCCTTGTTCTTCCCATTTTAAAGGCAATTTACCATTTGGTGTAATCGAAATATCGTTTTGATTACTCGCAAAAACAAAGTTTTGAGCAGGTGCAACATAATAGGTCAGGGCTTTGCGATAATCATCGTAGTTTTTTGCACGATTTAAGTAGTAAAAAGCCATCAAATCAGTCCCTTCTTTTTCGTGAGCAACCCAACGCATGGCGTGTCCGACAGGCACATTTTGATTGAAGTTTTTATCAGAAGCTGCATTATAAACAATTGGGCCATGATGCGTACTGAAAACAGTATCTTTCAAAGCTTCAGGGCGACCTTTTACCACAAATTCTTCGATTCGAATCGTAGTTGGTTTCCATGCACCATTATACCAATATTCCTTTTTCGTATTATCCTTAAACTTGATTTGATAGAAATCCATGACATCAGAGCCAACATTGGTTACGCCCCAAGCCACGTCTTTATTGAAACCTATTACTACTCCAGGAGCCCCAGGCAAGCAAGCACCATACACATTCATAGTTGGTGTGCAGAGCTGCATTTGGTACCAAATAGAAGGTAAGGTGAGTTGCAAATGTGGGTCATTGGCCAAGATTGGTAATCCAGTAGCTGATTTTTCGCCACCCACTGCCCAATTATTACTACCAATTTCGGGCGAATGTTGCGGCACATCAAACGCCACAGTTTCGCTGGTAGATAAGGTGGCAGTTGTTTGTGCAGGAACTGCTGGCACTGGTACAGGCGTAAAATTCCACTTTGTGCCAACAGGAATTATTGGAGATTCGTTGCTCGGATAATTGGGAAATAAATCTTTCACAACTTCCATTCCGTATTTTGAAAGAGCATTCGACATGCGGAAGTCGTCGCTGCCACCGTTTAGCACATTACGCATATTCATCATCATGAGAATGGTTTTGTACGGCGACCATTCTTCTGGCTGATACCCAATGATTTTGTATTCGACAGGAAGGTTTTTGTATTTGAGTTGCTTAATATACGCATTTACGCCCGCAGCGTAAGCATTAAGCACTTCATCAAAAACTTTGTTGGTTTTGCCGTTTTCATAGACTTTTTTTGCAGCGTCGGCCATACCCATTCGGCGGCTATATCGGTCGAGTTCTAAGGCACGCTCGCCTACAACTTCAGCCAATCGACCAGAAGCAGCGAGTGTATAAAACTCCATTTGCCAGAGGCGGTCACGAGCCATAAGGTAGCCTTGCGTGAAATAAGCATCGTGGTCGTTTTTGGCAAAAACGTGCGGTACTCGGTTATCGTCGAATACAACGTTTACTTCGTCTTGTACTCCTTCGAGTTGAAGGTCGGTCGGAGGGAGGTCGAGTTTCGATTCTCCGTTTTGCCAAAAGCCCTCAAACGGGCTAAATAGCCTGCCGAGAGCAGGAACTGCTCCGAGTGGACGGTTCAGCACATAAGTCAGACCAGCCGCAGCTATCAGACTTATGATAAATTTTACGAATTTCATTGAATTGGTTAAGGATGTTTAGAAGTTTAACGATTGCGAAAGTAGAAAAAAAAGCATAAATATTTTATTTTTTAATGAGTTTTTAGGATTTTTTTGTGATAAAAGTCTGTTATGAAAGAAATTACGAATGATTCGATTTACGAATTACGAATAAAAACAAATACATTTTAAGATGTGACCGCTTTGTAGTTTTTATCTACAAAACAAAAGATTTATACGAATGAACCGATTCCTTTTCTTGATTTTTCTTATGTTTTTATCAAAAACAATCAACGCACAAGTAAAAAGTAAAGCTTTTGATAGCTTATTGAATGTAATGGTTACAAAATCAGTCCCGACGGTTGGTTGTGAGGATATTAAGAAAATGAAAAATGTGGTGCTGCTCGATACTCGTGAAAAACGAGAATATGAAGTAAGCCACCTAAAAGATGCTCGTTGGGTAGGTTTCGAGAAGTTTGACATGAAAAATGTCGCTTCCATACCGAAAGATGCCAACATTGTGGTTTACTGCTCGATTGGGGTGAGAAGTGGCAAAATCGGCGAAAAATTAATGCAAGCAGGCTATAAAAACGTCCATAATTTTTATGGAAGCATCTTCGAATGGGTCAATCAAGGAAACCCAGTTTATGATATGGCAGGAAAACCCACCAATAAAATTCACGGCTACAACTGGAAATGGGGCGTCTGGTGCAACAAGGGTGAAAAAGTTTATGAGTAAAATACTTCTTTTGTATAGAATTGCATAATTAAGTGCTTCAAAACTGAGCAAAAGGCGTTTTTCTGCGAAATATTTAGTTGTTTTGCAGAAAAATCAAAAATCTATGCTCAACGACCAATATTGGAGCGAACGCTACGAAAAATCACAAACAGGTTGGGATGTAGGCAATGTTAGCCCAGCTCTGAAAGCTTACTTCGACCAGCTAAACACTCAATCAATTTCAATTTTGATTCCAGGCTGCGGAAACGCTTATGAGGCCGAATATTTGCTTCAACAGGGGTTTACAGATATTACCTTGATTGATATTTCGGGTGTTTTAGTGCAGAATTTGCAAGTAAAACTCAAAGATTATATTGATAAAGGCGTTTGTCGAGTCATTCACCAAGATTTTTTTGAACACTCAGGAAACTACGATTTGATTGTTGAACAAACATTTTTTTGTGCCATTGACCCAACCTTACGCCCCAAATACGCAGAAAAAATGAGCGAGTTACTCAAACCGACTGGACACTTAGTTGGTTTATTATTCGACCGTGAATTTGTGGATGGACCTCCATTTGGTGGAACAAAAGAAGAATATATTCCTTATTTTATTCCATATTTTGATTTAAAAACTATCGAAAGATGTACCAATTCAGTACCGCCACGGGCTGGCAATGAACTATTTATAAATTTTCTAAGCAAATAAAAAACTTCCCAACAAACTTTAGAAATGCCAAAACCAAAGAAAGCAAACGAATCATTGACGGTAATGACCGAAATGATTTTCCCGAATGATACCAACACACTTGGAAATTTGATGGGAGGGAATTTAATGAGATTACTCGATATTGCAGGGGCAATAGCCGCCCAAAAACATTGTAATAGAATAGTAGTGACCGCTTCGGTTGATAATGTCCAATTTAAAGAAGCCATTCCTCTCGGGAGTGTCGTTACGTTACAGTCAAAAGTGACACGTGCTTTCAACTCTTCAATGGAAGTAGTGGTCGAAGTTTGGGCTGAAAATATTCCTGCAGGAACAAAGGTAAATACAAATAAAGCCTTTTTGACATTTGTGGCAGTTGACCAAACTGGTCGTCCGATTGAAGTACCACCAGTTGAACCAGAAACTGATGAAGAAAAAGAATTTTATGCAGGAGCGTTGCGTCGTCGTCAATTGAGACTTGTGCTTGCTGGGAGAATGAAGCCAGAAGAGGCCGTAGAACTGAAAGAGATATTTATGGTATAAATGCCTTTTGAGCAGTTATTTAAAAAGAAAAAGACGAGTAAAATGCTCGTCTTTTTTGCGTTACAAACCCTAAAACTTAAATTTATCAATAAGTACCACGACGGCGGTCACGGCGATCTTCTTTTCGGTCTCGTACGTTTTCAGCCTTATCTTTTCGGTCTTCATGTCTATCTCTTACATCCTCTTTTGCGTCACGGACGTCTTCTTTCGCATCACGAATATCCTCCATTTTATCTTTTCTGCCACCATTATGGCGAGCGTCTCTGATATCTTCTTTGGCATCTCGTACATCTTCCGCACGGTCACGTCGGTCCTCGGCTTTATCTTTTCGGTCTTCTCGTTTATCACGCACATCTTCACGACGGTCACGAACGTCTTCTCTGCGGTCACGACGACCTTGAGCATTGGCATCAATATATGAAAAAGCAATTAATGCAAGAGCGAATCCGAGTAATTTGATTGAAGTTTTCATGGCTAAATTTTGTTTTTAAGATGAATAGTTTTTCTGGCTTTGTATTGTTTGGATGAATAAGAGTCAAAAAGGTTTAAAATGAAGCAGAAATTTTTTGTAACTTTGCACAAAAGGTTCCCGTAGTTCAATGGATAGAATTTTAGATTCCGGTTCTGACGATGGGGGTTCGAATCCCTTCGGGAACACATAAATGCATTATTAAATGCATTAAAGCCGCTGACTACTAAGTAGTTAGCGGCTTTTTTGTTGTCTTGAATTTATAGAGCAGACAAAACTTAAGTAAATGCACTCAAATCAATACAATATCATTGGCATTGGCTACTTCGTAGTTGATTGTTTTTAGATTGGCTGCTAACTCAATCGAAGAAACTTTTGTGCGGGCAACAGCCAACATTTCGCCATGATTATCAATAATTTCTACAACCTCACCAACTTCAAAATCTCCTTTTACTTTTCTAATGCCCACTGCCAATAAGCTGCTGCGTTTTTGAATAGCTTTAGCCGCACCTGCATCTATCTGTAACGTTCCTACCGTTACGCTTCCGCTGGCCAACCATTTATTTCTCGACGAAAGATTCACTTCTTGGGCTGTAAACTCACTTCCTGCTTCGCCTTTGATAGCTTTTAAAATACCATTAGTTTCTTTCGTACCGAAAATAATCACCTTGATTCCCATTCGGGTGGCCAATTTCGTAAACGTGAGTTTTGAAGCCATTCCACCCGAACCCAGTGCCGATTTACTATTATCAACCAATCCAAGAATCTGATTATCAATGGTTTCTATTTTGCGAATGATGTTTTTCTCTTTGTCCAAAAGCCCGCCAACTGATGTGCAAATCATTAGTGTTTCTGCTCCAAAACCCGTTGCGATTAACGTCGCCAATTCGTCATTGTCCGAAAATTTTAATTCTCGATTACTCACAACGTCATTTTCGTTGGCAATCGGGATAATATCATTTTTCCAAAGCTCCTGATAGGTTTCTTTGAGTTGCAAAAACTGTTCACGATTGCCAAAATGTTGGCGTTCGCACAAACTTTGGGCAATCTGAATACCGTACTGCGAGAAATATTTCGAGTAAATATTCAACAAAAGTGGGTTTCCGATGGCAGCGGCGGCTTTTCGCTCGGCTATTTCTCCCGAATAGTTTTTGATGAAATGCTTTCCAGCACCTACCGCACCCGAAGACACCATAACTATTTGATAGTCAGTATGAAGAATGGCTACTTGGCGAGCAATATCGGCAATGATGGTTTCGTCTGGCTCACCATTTTTTTGAGTGATAGATGCCGTTCCGAATTTTAGGATAAGAATAGGTTTTTGAATCATAATGGCAAAGATACAATTTTCAGACTACACAAAAAAAGCCTTGAGCCATTGTCAGTGTCCTCACTGACAATAAGTGTTATCTATCTTGCCAATGAGTCAAAAATTGGAATTCATCAGTGCCGTTTATATAAAATTTAGCCGATGAATATCGATAGTCTTCTGGTCTTATTGCTAAGTTCCATTTTTCTTGTATTGGGTTGTTATGAATATAGTCAAGTTTTTGGAGCAGCGTTTTTTCATTATTGAGCAAGAATGGTAAACTATTTCGCTGCCAAAAATGATGCATACGTGTACTTGAATCGACTACAAAAAATGGAAGAACTTGGGGGTAATTTTCTCGTAAATCTTCTAAAAATAAATGTCCTGTGTGTTTCATTAAACTTGCATGGGGCATTTCTCTTCCATTTTTTGCGAGCATTTCCCAAATCAAATGTATATGATTGGGCATAATGACAAAACCGTAAACTCTTATTTTCTTTTTATCAACTAAATGTTTTACGCTATCAACGATGATAGCTTTGTATTTATCTGGTTCGAGTAACTTTTTCCAGTTTAGAATAGTTGCAGTATAAAAATAAACGAAACCGATTTCCATTGATGAAAACTGCATGTTTTTGATTGAATTTTATGAATAATGAATTGTCAGTGGGGACACTGACAATGGCGGAATATCCACAGTGACAATGGCAAAGGTACAATTTTCAGACTACACAAAAAAAGCCTTGATAATCTTCCGACTATCAAGGCTTTTGTATATTTCTCAGAAATTAAGCTCCTGCAAAAGCATTTTTGCTTTCTGCACGTTTACGCTCGTTTTCGTCAAGGTAAATCTTACGCATACGAATTGATTTTGGCGTGATTTCCAAATATTCGTCTTTTTGGATATATTCCATTGCATCTTCCAAAGAGAAGTTGATTTTTGGAGCAATCTTCACGTTAGTATCAGAACCCGAAGCACGCATGTTGGTTAATTGTTTCGCAGTTTGTACGTTTACAACGATGTCGTTCTGACGGTTATGCTCACCAATTACCATTCCCATGTAAACTTCTTCACTTGGGTCGATAAAGAATACACCTCTATCTTGCAATTTATCAATTGAATACGGAGTAGCTGGACCATTTCCGCTGGCAATTAACGAACCGTTTACACGGCCAGGAATTGCACCTTTGAATGGCTCATACGATTTGAAACGGTGGTTCATAATCGCTTCTCCGAAAGTAGCTGTCAATACGCTTGAACGTAAACCAATCAAACCACGAGATGGAATATTGAACTCAAGGTGTTGTAAGTCGCCTTTTGGCTCCATAATCAACAACTCACCTTTACGCTGTGTTGCTAATTCGATAACTTTTCCTGCTGTTTCTTCTGGTACATCAACAACCAATGTTTCGATTGGCTCCAGACGCTCGCCGTTTTCTCCTTCTTTGTATAATACTTGTGGTTGTCCAACTTGAAGCTCATATCCTTCACGACGCATCGTTTCGATAAGAACTGATAAGTGAAGAATACCACGACCAAATACCAAGAATTTATCTTCAGTATCACCTGTCTGCACTCTCAAAGCCAAGTTTTTCTCTGTTTCTTTCATCAAACGGTCACGAAGGTGGCGTGATGTTACGAATTTACCTTCTTTTCCGAAGAAAGGAGAGTTATTAATCGTAAACAACATGTTCATCGTAGGCTCGTCAATTGAGATACGTGGTAAAGCCTCTGGGTTTTCCATGTCAGCAATAGTATCACCGATTTCAAAATCTTCGATACCTGTTACTGCACAAATTTCGCCCGAACCTACTTCCGCAACTTTTACTTTACCAAGACCTTCAAAAACTTGTAATTCTTTGATTTTATTACGTTTGATTGTGCCGTCAGCTTTGCAAAGTGCTACTTGCATACCTTCTTTCAAAGTTCCACGAGCTACACGACCGATAGCGATACGTCCAACAAACGAAGAATAATCAAGTGATGTGATTTGCATTTGGGCTGTTCCTTCAACTACTGGTGAAGCTGGAATATGCTCAATGATAGCATCTAATAACGGAACGATGTCGGTTGTTGGTTTGGTATAATCCGTACTCATCCAACCTTGTTTTGATGAACCATAAAGGCAAGGGAAGTCGAGTTGGTCTTCGGTTGCTTCAAGGTTAAACATCAAATCGAAAACTTGCTCGTGAACTTCGTCAGGTCGACAGTTTTCTTTGTCAACTTTATTTACAACAACGATTGGTTTCAAACCCAATGCAAGGGCTTTACCTAACACGAAACGTGTTTGTGGCATTGGTCCTTCAAAAGCATCCACTAATAAAATTACGCCATCGGCTAATTTCAATACACGCTCCACTTCTCCACCAAAGTCAGAGTGACCAGGGGTATCAATGATGTTAATTTTTACGCCATTATATCTTACTGATACGTTTTTCGAAACGATAGTAATTCCACGCTCACGCTCAAGGTCGTTGTTATCGAGAATTAAGTCACCAAATTCTTGGTTATCTCTGAAAAGTTTTGACGCATGAATGATTTTATCAACCAATGTAGTTTTACCGTGGTCAACGTGGGCAATAATGGCGATGTTTCTGATATTATTCATTAAATGTATTTGTTAATTCGTTGTGCATCAACATTTACCATTCACAACTGATAAACAAAGACGAACAACACCTTTCTTAAATAAACCGCAAAACTAGGCAATATAAATGACAAAACCTTGACTATCCTACACAATCCCCTGATTATCAAATTGTTAATAAGAATAGTACAATTATTTTCGAGAAAATCAATGTTTCGTAGGTATGAGTAAGCTCTACATTTGTGTTTTTTGACTTATTGCTCACTAATTTGGTAGATTTAGTGGTATTTTAATTTTACCTTAATTTTTATTGTTATACTTTTGCGGTCGATTTTTTTAGAACCCTGTAAATCAGATAATTACATTAGTGAACAACGTACAACAAGACCTCGAAATTCATAAGCAAGTCTATCAAAAACTCGGATTATGTTTGATGCTATTTTTCTTTGCTTTTTCGAGCGATGCTCAAACGTATAATCATACTTCGGTTTGGTCGAGACTTTTACTCAGTAAGCAAGTTGGAAAATGGATATTTACGGGTGATGTTGCTTATCGTCGGCAAAATGACTTTCGTCAATCTAAAATCAATTTTTTAGACAAACCATTGCTTGATGCACAGCGTTTATCGGTCGGCTACCGAAGTAAAGACTGGCTATTCAGCTTTGCCGCTTCACGCTGGCACGCTTACCAAATTTTGGGGAAAGAGGCCGATTTTGAACGACTTCCAACCGTTGAGTGGCGATTTACTCCTGGTATAGAATATTTCAAAAAAATAAATAAAGGAACGCTTCAATGGCGAACTCAATACGAGTATCGCTCATTTATTGACCGCAATGCTGGACGTTTTCGTCAACGTTTTCAATACCGTCTTCCTGTTTCACAGGCCAATAATCTTGTATTTTTACAAGAGTTTTTGTTTGGTTCACCGCCAAATTCTACCAAAAAATACGAGCAAAATCAACTTGGAGTGACGTTTAACCATAATTTTACTGATAAATTGGAATCAGAAATTGGCTACCGTTATATTTTTCGTCGTCGCCGTACTACCGATGAAATTGATAACGAAAATGCACTTGTAGTGGGTTTAATGCTGCGTTTATAGGGAGGTTTGACCACCAGAACGTCCAATTTGGACGTTCCTACGGAATCCGTCAGCGGATTATATTTTTCATTTATGAAGGAAAACTGATTAAAAGTCAAAAAAATATTAGAAAAAAGCAAAAATTTGGGTTTTATGCTTGAAAAAGAGTGCGTACTTTGTTACATTATTTAATCTATCCAAATCCAAAACTCATGAAAAGAATATTTTTGCTTTTTTCACTTGTTCCTGCTGCTCTTTTCGGACAAACAAAGCCTGTGAAAATTGTTCGTGATGATGCTAATAAAAAAGTAGATGTACTCGTCGATGGTAAGGCTTTTACTTCTTACATCTATCCAGGCCCAGATAAACTAAAAAAAGCAGTTTTATATCCAGTTCGTACATCGGAAGGTACACTTATCACTCGTGGCTGGCCAATGGACCCACGCCCAGGCGAGCGTGTTGACCATCCGCACCACGTAGGTGTATGGTTTAACTACGAAGATGTAAACGGTCATGATTTCTGGAATAATTCAAACACACCGCCAAATCCGAAGGGTGTTTATGGAACAATCGTACACACAGGAATTAAGTCTGTAAAATCGGGTAAAAACAAAGGTTCGTTGGTCGTAACGGCCGATTGGCTCGATAAAGATGGCAAAGTGATGCTGAAAGAAACAACAACCTATATTTTTCAAGGAACTGATAAACAGCGTATTACCGATAGAATTACGACCCTTACGGCTGCCGATAAAGAAGTTTTATTTAAAGATGTGAAAGATGGTACTTTTGCGATTCGTTTAGCTCGCCAATTGGAACATCCATCTACAAAAGCAGAAATTTTTACTGATGCAAGTGGTGTTGCGACCAACGTTCCGTCGTTGGATAATACTGGAATTACGGGAAGTTACAGAAATAAAGAAGGAATCGAAGGAGAAGATACTTGGGCAAAACGCTCGGATTGGGTAAATCTTCGTGGAAAAATTGGTGAAGAAAAAATTTCGGTTGCGATTATCGACCACCCCAAAAATGTTGGTTATCCAACTTATTGGCATTCACGTGGCTATGGTCTTTTCTCGGCAAATCCGCTTGGACAAAAAGCATTTTCAAACGGAAAAGATGTCTTGAATTTCAAACTTGCACCAAATCAATCAACAACTTTCCGTTTTAGATTAGTGGTAACTTCGGGCGAAGTTTCAGACACTGAAATGAATAAATTAACTGCCGATTTTGCGAAGGTTCAGTAAGATTATAGTTTTTTAGAAAGCAAACGTGGTACATTTTATGAATGTGCCACGTTTTTTTATTTTCCAAACACCTTTTCTTTCTGAAGTTTACTTTTTTAATTGCAACTGAATCCAGTCAAACACATCTAATTTTATTCACCTCATGATACTCCGCAGTTTCTTCGTATTTCTATTATTAATTACTCAGTTAGGTTTCTCGCAAGTTAAATTTGAAAGTTTTGATGATTTACAAACTTTGCTTACTGCCGCCCAAACACGCAATAAATTGATTTTCGTACAGACCAAATCTGACAATTGTAATCAGTGTAATGATGTTGCCCGAATGGGTTTGAGTAGTACAAAATTGAGAGAGAAATATGCTCAAAATTTCATCTCTATTGAGGTTGACATGGAGTCAAAAATTTACAAGCAATTAATAAAGAAAACTACATTTAGAGTTCTTCCAAGTTCGATTTTTTTAGATACCAATGCCGATTTAATAGGGTTAGATTGGGAAAGTCATTTTGATGAAAATAAGTACTTAGAACTTGCGGACAATGCTATTACAAATGCGAAAGACCCAGTAAGACGAGACTTAGAAGCCAAATATAAAAGCGGTAATAGAGATAAAGATTTTTTAAAAAAGTATATAGAATATAAAATTTCGGTCGAGCATGAAGTTGAGAGCATAACAGAAGAATACATCAACCTCCATACAATCGGAGAATTATCAACGATTGAAAATGTAAAACTTTTGATAAACACAGCTTCTCCGATTGATAGTAAAATAAGAAAAGTATTATACGCAGTTTTACCTGAAAAAATGACAGATAGCTTGTTTAGAATTTTGCCATTTAATCAACGAGTTATAATAAATAGTAAGATTAGTGGTGCTACTTTCAGGAAAGCGGCTACTGAAAAAAACAGCACTTTAGCTGGTCGTTTGGCCACTTTTGTCTCTAATGGTCATGGAAAAGACTGGGAGAAAGGAAGTTTTTTTTATCAAACAACAATACTTAGATTTTATAAGGAAGTGAAAGATACATTGAAGTTTCTGAGTACGGCAGAAACATTTGCAAACTATACTTTGATGACTTCAAGCCTTGATACTCTGTTGAAAAGAGATAGTATTGCTCGAAGTAAATACCTTGCAAGTACAAAGAAAGACACACTTATTTCTGAATCTTATAATTCATTTTATCAAAAATATGCCGATGAACTTAATGATATTGCTTACAGATATTTTGAGTATTCAAATGATTTAAATAAGTTGAATAAAGCCTTGAAATGGGCAAAAAGAGCTTTAGAAATCAACGAAGTGTTGTCTATGGATGCTTCACGAAAGAAAAACCCTTATATGATGGACACCTACGCCCAGCTACTTTTCAAATTAGGACAAAAAGAAGATGCAATCAAATGGCAAACCGATGTGATAGAAACTGCAAAATTATGGAAAGCTGATACGACTAAATTTGAAGAAACACTTGAAAAAATGAAGCAATAAACGATGAAGGTGGCATATTTTTAGAATATGCCACCTTTATTCGTAATTCGTTTCACGCAATTCACGCAATACTCATTTCTAAAATCTCAGCTACAACTTCTGGGGTAATATCTGCCTTTTCCCCAAAATTCATTCCTCGCTCTTCAAAACGCTGTTTAATTTTAGCAATCGTATCTTGATTTACGCCATATTCCGAAGCCTTAATTGGTAAGCCCAACGACTCATAAAACTCGCCTGTTTTCTGAATTGCTCCTGCTACTAACTCATCATCAGTTCCGCTCAAATTCCAAACTCTTTTGGCATATTGAATCAATTTTGCTCGTTTGTCGGCTTGTTTGTATTTCAATAAATGTGGCAAAACAACGGCAAGTGTACGAGCATGGTCAACACCGTGAAAAGCAGTTATTTCATGTCCGATTTGGTGCGTAGCCCAATCTTGCGGCACGCCCAAACCAATCCAACCATTGAGTGCTACCGTAGCCGCCCACATAAAATTGGCACGAGCTTCATAGTCAGTCGGATTTTCGAGGGTTTTTGGTGCAACCTCAATCAACGTCTGAATGACTGATTCGGCAAAACGGTCTTGAATTTGAGCATCGACAGGGTAGGTCATATATTGCTCCATTGTATGCGTAAAAGCATCGGCAATACCGTTGGCTATTTGGCGTGGCGGTAGCGAATACGTAGTTTCAGGGTCAAGAATCGAAAACTTTGGGTAAACTAATGGCCCACCCATTCCTTTCTTTTCGTGCGTAGATTTCTTACTGATTACGGCATAATAATTCATTTCTGAGCCAGTTGCGGGCAAAGTAAGCACCGAACCCAACGGGATGGCTGTCTTATATTTTGTTTGTCCTGTTACAATTTGCCAAGCATCGTCACCCTCAAACGGAATGGCTGCGGCAATAAATTTGGTTCCGTCAAGCACCGAGCCACCACCAACGGCCAGTAAGAAAGTTATTTCTTCTTTACGCCCCAATTCAACGGCTTGCATGAGTGTTTCGTAAGTTGGATTGGCTTCAATACCGCCAAATTCTACGATATTTCTGCCTTCGAGGGCTTTTTTTACTTGCTCATAAACCCCATTTTGGAAGATACTTCCACCGCCATAAGTAAGCAAAATCTTTGCATCAGCTGGTATTTGCTTGCTCAGTTGGGCAATTTGGCCTTTGCCAAAAAGTATTTTTACTGGATTTTGATAGACGAAATTATTAAACATTAGCTTTTTGTTTGATGATTCTATCTATTACAAACAATGCTATTTTGAATAAAGTTTTTCTAAAAAATATTAAATAACCACGGAGGCACAGATTACACAAAGTTTCACAGAATTTATCTCAGTGTCAATCCATGTAATTCGTGCCTCCGTGGTGAAAAATTACTCAGGAATATCCATCCGAATTCGCCATTCTTTAGGCAAGTAATTATTCATTCTATTGCCAATAACTTTCATAAAACCCAGATTTAAGCCTTCATAACGAGCTAAAAGCCAACCATTTTGTTCATTTTCAACCGAAATCTGTTCTTTTTTTAAAAATTTCAAGGCATCATCTTTTGTTAATTCGATAAAAGGCAAATCTGTTGAAATAGCCGTACTCAAAGCCAAATCGTGGCTTGGAATAAAATCTTCACCCTTAAACTGTCCAATTTCAAAACCCGACGAGCGTTTTTGTAAAACTCTCAAAATCGTAGAGTATTCGTTGGCCAAATTTGTCGGAATCGCTACGATTGCTCCTTCTGGCTTTTCATAGAAATCAAAGTTTTCAGGGTTTGCCAGCCATTTTTTTAATAATTCAACCTTTTTTTGTGGAACACGGTTAAACTTTACTTTTCCTCTTACTTCGGCTCTTGAACCTTGTGTTTTTCTGAAAATAGCCAAATAAAAGCCTTCACCTTTGGTTTTATGCGGATAAAACTGATAACCAAAACTTTTCTCGGTAATATTCCATTCGGCAGGAATAGTTAGCTTAACTTCTTCAAAATCAGCCGTTTGGGTGAGCCATTTTGCATTTTCTTGGTTTTCTTTTTCATTATATGTGCAGGTCGAGTAGCACAAATAACCATTCGGAGCAACCAACATTGCCGCCGCTTGTAAAATACGTTTTTGGCGAGCCGAGCAAAGCTGTACGCTATCTTCCGACCATTCGTTCCGAGCTTTTGGGTCTTTTCTGAAAAGCCCCTCGCCCGAACACGGTGCATCGGTCAGAACTAAATCAAAAAAGCCTTCTAAATCAATCATGTCTTCGGGGTCATGGTTGCTTACGATGTAGTTCGGAAAACCCCATTTTTCGAGATTTTCTTTCAAAGGAGCAACCCTACTTTTAATCACTTCATTGGCTACCAAAAGGCTTTTTTCATTGAGCAACGAAGCCAAAAGCGTAGTTTTTCCACCAGGGGCGGCACATAAATCCATGACTCTGAGTGGTTTTTCAAAATCAAGGGTTTGTTTGGCGGCTTCGGTCACAAACATTGATGATGCTTCCTGCACATAATATGCTCCTGCATGAAAGGCAGGGTCAAGCGTGAAACTAGGTCTTTGGGGTAAATATCGACCATCGGCATTCCATTTTACTGGTTCGGTTTCTTGATCGAATAGAACATCGTTTGTGACCTTTTTACGTGGGTTCAGTCGAATAGCTGTTGGCGTTTCTTGTTCGAGACTTTCGGCAAAAGTCGAATATTCAGCACCAAGGATGTGCTGCATTTGGGCTACAAAATTTTCGGGTAAATTCATTTACTTTTCATTAACAGTAAAAGTGCAACGCTCGATGTCTTAATGGCATTTTGAAGAAAGATGTGAGAAGTGAGACAAAAGACATGAGAACAAAGCTTTTCAATTTTTCTTTCTTTTGTCTCTTGTCAATAATCTTTTGTCAAATTAATTTAACCAAATTGCCTATTCGAGAATATTACTCATTTTTTTACAAATTTAACTAAAACTGATTACTAAAATGAGAACAATGTTCAAAACACTTGTATTTGTATTGCTGGCAAATTTTACTTTTGCCCAAATTTTTGTTGGTGTGCGTGGAGGCGTTACTGGTTCGAGCATGACAAAATTCAAATTGATTGAAAATATCACTCCTGATTTTAAACTTTTACCTGCTCCATCGGGTGCTATTTTTGTAGAATTACCGATTTCTGACCGAATTTCGATTCAACCTGAATTGGCTTTTACTCAAAAAGGCGTTGTAATAAATGAATCTTTTAATGTGAGTGGAGGTGAAAATTTATTCGGAATCAATATTCCAATTGGGGGAAGAATAGCTTTGAAAAACAATCATTTAGAAGTACCAATTTTAGCAAAATTCAAACTTGGAGACTCAAACCAAGGTCATGCTTACATTCTGCTTGGGCCATCGGTTGGCTATTTGTTTGATTCCAGAACCGTTATTCGAGTGCTAAATATCTTCCCGATTCGTACGGGACTTGGAACAGGACTCTTTAAAGATGCAGAATTTAGTGGGGTAGGGGCTTTGGGTTATGAAATTCCGTTCAGAAATGGCAAGTTTTTCATGGAAGGTCGCTATCAACATGGGTTTTCTCGTGTGTTGAATCTGCCTTTGGTGCAATTGCCCGTAAGAAATCAAACCGTAGGTTTTTCGGTGGGTTTATCGTTTGCTTTGAGGTCGGAGCTGAGAGAGGTTTAAAACTTGTCGAATTAGGTATTTTTAGTAAATTTGACCAAATTAAATCTAAGAATGCCTAATTTATACATCATAGCAGGTTGCAATGGGGCGGGCAAGACTACTGCCGCAAAGGTGCTTTTACCCGATGTTTTCAGAATTGAAACCTTTCTGAATGCCGATATAATTGCAGCTCAACTAAACCCTGTTTCTCCTGAAAGTGTGGCCATTCAGGCGGGTAGGCAAATGCTCAAGGAAATTAATGTAGCTTTAGAGAAACAAATAGATTTTGTGATAGAAACAACATTGGCTACCAAAAGCTACGTTGAATTAGTTAAGAAAGCTCAGAATCTTGCTTATGAAGTTGTTTTGGTCTATTTTTGGCTTGAAAATGCTGACCAAGCTGTTGAAAGGGTAGCTCGAAGAGTTCGTCAAGGAGGGCATAATATTCCTGAAGAAGTTATCGGAAGACGTTATGAAAGTGGGATAAGAAACCTGATGAATCTTTTTTTGCCGATTGTTGATAAATGGTCAATTTATGACAACTCAGATTATACATTGGGGCATCCTCAACTCATTGCAGAGCAATTTCCAAAAGAAATGGTTGTAGTTGAGAATGTTGAAATTTGGAATATATTGAATAACATTAGCAATACTGAAACATGAAAATATTAAAACGTGACCCTCTTCTTGAGAATATTCATAAAGGACTTCTCAAAGCCTACGCTCATATTCCTGCTGAATTAGAACAAGAAAAGAAGCGTAAAGAAGCATTAAAAGATAAAAAATAAAGGTTCTTCTAAACAAAAAGGGGGGCTTCGCTCAAAGCGAAGACTCCCCTAAAATTAATCGTCCGTGGACTATTAGATTTGAACTCTTTTGAAAGCTGTGATTTTCAAGCCTTTCAAAGTTGATTCTAATAATTGAGCGATTGTCAAGTTATTATCTTTTACGAAAACTTGGTTCAATAAAGTATTTTCTTTGTAGAATTTACCTAATTTACCCATTGCAATTTTCTCCAACATGGCTTCTGCTTTACCTTCTTGGCGAGCAACTTCCATACCGATTTCGATTTCTTTTTGAACGATAGCTGGGTCAACATCGTCTTTGTCAAGACCTACTGGCTTCATCGCCGCAATTTGCATTGCTACGTCTTTACCAACTTCAGTTACATCAGTTCCTTGAGTATTATCAAAAGCTACCAATACACCTAATTTACCAGTTGAGTGGCTATATGATACAACTTGCTCAGCTTCAACGTGTTGGAAGTCAGTGATAACGATTTTCTCACCGATTTTACCAACTAATTCAAGAATCGCTTCTTCTACCGAACGGCCATCAGCCATTGGTTGAGTCATCAAAGTTGCTACATCTTTTGTGTGGTGTTTCACACCTACTTGTAAAATATCTTCTGCCAAAGTGCGGAAAACCTCAACTTTAGAAACTGGCTCAGTTTCGCAAGCAAGAGCTATAATTTTTGCACTTTTACCGCTATCGCTTACATCGATTAATACCAATCCTTCATTTGTTTCGTTGTCAGCACGTTTTGCTGCTACTTTTTGTCCAGCTTTACGAAGAACCTCTACTGCTTTGTCGAAATCGCCTTCTGCTTCTGTCAAAGCTTTTTTACAGTCCATCATACCCGCTCCTGTCATCTGACGGAGTTTGTTTACATCTGCTGCTGTGATATTCATTTTATGTTTTTATTAAGTTTGTATTAATACGTTTTCTTTTGAAACAGAACAGCCCAAAACTTTCGCTTCGGGCTATTCTATCTGAATTATATCATTAGCCTTATATTAAGCTTCTGTTTCGTCTTCAGCTACGGCAGGAGTTTCTTCTACCACAGCTTCAGCCGCAGGTGAGATAATTGCTCTTGCTTCGTCAACTGCACGTTTTGCATCTTCTTCGTCTTGTAATGCAGCGTTGTCTTTGTCAACTTTACGCTCCATGATACCCTCTTCGATAGCCTTACCGATAGCCAAAGTAATCAAGGCTACTGATTTGTAAGCATCATCATTTCCTGGGATTGGATACTCAACTGCCTCAGGGTTTGAGTTAGTATCGCAAATGGCGATTACTGGAATACCCAAACGGTGAGCTTCTGAAACTGCAAGGTGTTCACGCTTAACGTCAACAACAAACAAAGCAGCAGGAAGTCTCGACAAGTCAGCAACACCACCCAACAATCTGTCAAGTTTGATACGCTCACGGTCAAGCATTAAACGCTCACGCTTTGCTATATTTTTAGCAGTAGCTTCGTCTTTCAACATACGCTCTACGTTTTGCAATTTTTTCAAAGATTTTTTGATTGTTGCAAAGTTTGTAAGCATACCACCTAACCAACGCTCAGTTACGTAAGGCATTTTCAAGCGACGTGCTTCTTCAGCAACGATTTCTTGAGCTTGTTTCTTCGTAGCTACGAACATGATTTTACGTCCAGAACGAACGATTCCTTTTACAACTTCTTGAGCGTCTTCAAGACAAGCAAGTGTTTTGTTAAGGTCGATGATGTGGATACCGTTTTTCTCCATGAAGATATACGGTGCCATTTTTGGATCCCATTTACGGGTAAGGTGACCGAAGTGTACACCTGCATCCAATAATTCTTTGTACTCTAATTGTGCCATTTGACTAAATTAGTAAGATGTAAATAATAAATTAAACTACGCAGCACAGCACACCGGACACGATTAAGTGCTGTCTGGACTTTATTAGTTATGAGTTTAGAGTTCTGAATTCTGAGTTTGATTTTATTTTTTGAATTGAGAATAATCTGCAAGAAAAAATAACTCAGAACTCTGAATTCAGAACTCAGCACTCGATTAACGTTTCGAGAATTGGAATCTCTTACGTGCTTTACGACGACCTGGTTTTTTACGTTCAACCATACGTGCATCACGAGTTAAGAAACCTTCTTTTTTCAACGCTGGACGGTTTTCTGCATTTGCTTCACACAAAGCACGAGAAACTGCCATACGAACAGCTTCCGCTTGTCCAGCAATTCCACCACCGTTTACGTTTACTTTTAAATCATACTGACCAGTTGTACTTGTCGTAGCAAATGGTTGATTCAAGATGATTTGGAGAATTTCCGAAGGAAAATATTCCTTCAAACCTTTTCCATTGATAGAAACTTCACCATTTCCCGCTTTCATGTAGATACGGGCTACAGCTGTTTTTCTTCTACCTACTGCGTTGATAACTTGCATTTGTATATAGAAATTTGAAAATATTCTGAATAAATAAAGAAATTTTTTCAGTTGATAAGTTGAAAGTTGCTCGCAAATAAATTATTATTAAAATAACTTAGAACCGCTACGGCGGACCGTTCACAACTCAGAACTCAGAACTGTATTATAGCTCAATAGTTTTTGGTGTTTGAGCTGCGTGTGGGTGTTCAGAACCAGCGTAAACATACAAGTTTGTATATAAACGACGACCTAAAATTCCCTTTGGTAGCATACCTTTTACAGCCATTTCTACCACACGACGACCATCTTTTGCCATTAACTCACGTGGAGTTGCAAAACGTTGTCCACCTGGGTGTCCTGTATGACGGATATAAACTTTATCAGTCATTTTCTTTCCTGTCAAACGTATTTTTTCTGCATTGATAACAATTACGTTATCGCCACAGTCAACGTGAGGAGTAAAGTTTGTTTTGTTTTTACCACGAATGATGTTCGCAATCTGGCTACACAAGCGGCCCAATACTTTGTCGGTAGCATCAATAACTACCCATTCTTTATTAACGGTTTCGCTATTAGCAGAAATCGTTTTGTAACTTAAATGCTTCACTGTTTTGTTTATTTTAAATGTTCGATACGCTTGGCTTCCCAAACGGTTTGAAAAAAGCATTTGTCATCTATTTTTAGCTTTTGCTCCCAACTGCTACGGCTACTTTTCGATGACCTTTTCCACGAAGTTATGGGGTGCTGAAACAACACTTGATTCGCTTCGGAAATAGCGTTTCTCCCTAACTTAAATTCTCCCTCGAACAAACGGGCTACGCTACGAGGGTGGTATTTTGGGGCTGCAAAATTATAAATTTCTTTTAATAAAAACAATAACTTACGAATTATTTTATGCGTAATTAGTTGATATGAAGATAAGAACGTAAATTTGTAGCTGCATTAAGCATCTTCACAGCTACATTTATAAACATACCCAGTTAGACCCACCAAAAATCATGAAATACATTATTACCTTTTTGCTGTTAACATTTATGCTGCCCAAGAGCTTCGCTCAATGGAAATCTAACGAAACCACTCCTTCAATGGTGAGTGCAGCACCTGACTTTCAGTACGCTGTACTTTATTCGATTGATGATGAAGGTAATAGCTTTTATGTTTGGGCTGATTATCGTGATGGACTTATAGATTTATATGCCCAAAAACTGGATGCGAAAGGTATGCCCCAATGGACAAAAGATGGTTTACGTATAGGCAGAATCTTAGATAAAAGCACATTTATTTATACGCCTAAATTGATTAAGCCCGACAGCAAGGGCGGAGCGTATATTTTGTGGCACAGATGTATTGATGTAAATAGAACCGACCGCAGGAATTTATATGCTCAATATGTTTCGAGTGAGGGAAAAGCTCAATGGACGGCCGATGGTGTGAAGGTGACTGACCAAGAACTCACAAGTGATGATGCCAATGATGGTGTTTTGGAACTGAATGATCTAAAAAATGATAAATTGCTGATAACTTTTAATGTTTTCAATCGCTCGACTAATAATAATGTAGTTTTTACAAAAAAGCTGAATTATGCAGGGAAAGTTGTTGAAAATGAAGTAAAATTGTTTGAAGCGAAAGGATTAGAAACGAAGGTTTTGTATGATGAGAAAAACAGCACATTTATTGCCCTCATAAAAGACCCAAGCACCGATTATTCGTTTCAAACTTTTGATGCTGCCAATAAAGCACTTCTTCCATTGACAGCGGCTTTGCCAAACCCATTTTCGGGGAATACTCGCATTGATTTATTTAAAGTTGATGCAGAAGGTAATGCAATCGTAGGTAGAACACTTACGGCAACGGATAAAAGAACAGTGTTAGTGCATAAAATAAATAAGGATGGAAAGAATTTATGGGGAAGTAGCGGCGTGAATTTAGGTTCAAACTCAACTTTTGATGTGCAGATTATCCCAACCAGCGATGGCGGTGGAATGGCCACTTGGATTGAAACAGGCGATAAATCAAGACCTTTTCAGATGGCAAAAATCAATGTCAGTGGAAGTGTCATTTGGAAAAAAGATGTCTTTACACCTCGTTCTGATAAATCTTATTTTTTGCCAAATAAGCTTATTTCGGATGGAAAAGATGGTGTTTATACTTTGTGGTTATTTCCTAAAAACATTGGCTATGACCTAACGGTTCAACATTTCGACTCAAATGGAAATCCAAAGTTTGGTGAAGATGGCGTGGCGATAAAAGATTATACTTTTTTTAGTGATTATCGTTTAATGCTTCATCCAAAAACGGGTGGTGTAATTGTGCTTTATGGCTGTAATAAAGAATTGGAAGATGGCCGTGGTGGCTCAGTAGATTTATACACCAATTATTTTACTGAAACTGGTAAGATTGGCTTAGAGGTGCCACCGAGTATTACGGTTGCTTCACCAAGTCCAAATAGTTTTTGTGCGGGGCAAAGTTTTTCGGTTTCATTCACCACCGCTGACGGTAGTTTTAACCTCAATAATAAATTTAGAGTTTTACTGTCTGACAAATCAGGGAGTTTCGATAAAGCTATTGAGTTAGGCAATGATAGCAGAAGAACTGTAAATGTAAAAACAACCCAAGATTTAGAGAAAGGAACTTACAAAATAAAGGTAGTTTCTACCTCGCCCGTCATTGAAAGTGTGAATACCGTTGAAATTACGGTGGGAGATACGGGTGTTCCGATAATAGCATCTGATAAATTATCTGTTTGTGCAGGAGGAAACGAAAGAGTAACCTTGACTTCGAGTAGTTGCAAAGATGGTTTATTGAAATGGTCGAATGGTTTAACCAGTTCTTCTATTGCGGTTTCGCCAGTTGATAATACAACCTATACTGCGACCTGTGTGATTTCGGGTTGTAAAGAAAGTGCGGTTTCAAATTCGATTTTGATTCAAGCAGTTAAATTGGTGGTTACAGCCAGTAATACTGGCCCATATTTTGAAGGTGAATTATTGAGATTGAGCAGTGTATCAAGCACAGGAACTGCTCCACTAAAATACGAATGGACTGGCCCAAATAGTTTTGCTTCTACGGTTCAGAATCCAAGTATTTTGAATATTTCAATAAGTGCTTCAGGAACGTATAGCGTAAAAGTAACCGATGCTAATAATTGTCAAGGAAATGCCCAAACGGAAGTAAAAGTTAGTCCCATTTTGGCCAATGAAGCCCCGAAAGGTGCTGCGGTAAGTATTTATCCAAACCCAGTTAGCGAGCAGTTGAGCGTTTCTTTCGATTCTGAACCCAATAAACAAATCAGTATAACAATTTTGGACAACCGAGGTCGAGTAATAGAACAACGAAAACTAAAAGCAGTAGGCGGAAATCAACAAGAGAAATTTGATATTAGAAACCTAACGAGCGGTCAGTATCTGCTCAAAATAAACACTTCGCAGCAAGAAGTAGTTAAGAAGATAGTAATTAGTAATTAGTCAAAGATTCATGGTTCATAATAATAGTTGAACAAAATACTGTGGTCAATCGACTATGGACTGTGGTCTAATATAAAACCAATAAAAATGTCGTTAAAAACATATTTCCTACAAGTAAAAGAAGTCGTGCAAGAAACGGCTGACAGTGTAACCATTTATTTTTGGCATCCATTAAGCGAGCAAATCAAATATAAAGCAGGGCAGTTTATTACGATTATTGTGCCAGCGGGCGAAGGTGGCAAGAAAGTACGTCGTAGTTATTCGATGTCCACTTCGCCACATAGCGATACTGCCATCGGCGTTACTGTCAAACGAGTAGAGGGTGGTTTAGTTTCTAACTACCTCAACGATAATGTAAAAGTTGGTGATTTCTTGGAAGTTCTTGAGCCACTGGGTAATTTCTTCTTAGAACCCGATGCCGATACAACTCGCCACATTGTTCTTTTTGCGGCAGGAAGTGGCATCACACCGATGATGTCGATTGCGAAGTCAGTTTTAAAAATGGAGTCAAATTCTCGTGTAACACTTATTTATGGTAATCGTAGAGAGGATTCAATTATTTTCAAGCAAAAACTCGAAGAACTCGAAGCTCAGTATGGCAAACGTTTGGGAGTTCATCATTTATTGAGTAATCCTTCTGATTTGTGGGTTGGGCATAAAGGCAGAATTAGTCAAGGAATAGCCGTTCGCTTGATGAAAGAAGCTGATACCGATTTCACGAAAGATAATTTTTATCTCTGCGGGCCAGTAGGTATGATGGAAGATGTGATTGCTGGTTTGGGTATTTACAATGTATCGAAAGACCGTATTCACCGAGAAAATTTCCACGCTCCGATGGTTGAAGACGAACCACAAGAAGCCGATGATTCGTTACAAACCCAAACTGTAAAAGTAAAATATAATGGAGATGAATATGAGTTTGAAGTAAAACCTCACCAAACGATTTTGGAAGCGGCTTTGGACTTAGATATTGACTTGCCGTATTCGTGCCAAGCGGGTATGTGTACGGCCTGTATGGGTACTTGTACGGAAGGAAAAGTGAAATTGGATGAAGAGGATGGTCTGACCGAAAAAGAACTTAAAAGAGGTTTGATTTTGACATGTGTAGCTCACCCAATGTCGAAAGGGGTTGTGATTGAGATTGATTAAGAAAGAATTTTAAAAATATTTTCTATGCCATAAATTACTTTAAAAGAGTGATTTATGGCTTTTTTATTCTTCAGGATTTCTCAAAACTTCAATATTTCTTATTATCATTGCAGTATAAATTTAGCTATAAACATGACAGCAACAACACTTAAAAAGCACGTAAGGTATGTAACTGATGCCAAAGGTAAGGCTACGGATATTATTATTAGCTTGAAAAACAAGGAGGTGAGAGAATATATCGAAGATTTAATGGATACGCAGGAGGCTATGACAAGAGATGATGATGATACTATTCCGTGGGAGGAAGTGAAGGCTAATTTATATAAAAAACATGATTGAAAATGGGTTATAAAATAGTTGTTCACAAAAAAGCTCAAAAAGAGTTGGAGAAGCTATCAACTTTTTCAAAAATTCATGCTGTAAAAGCTATAGATGATTTAGCTGAAAACCCTTTTCCTGCGGGTTACAAAAAACTCTCAGGATTCAAGAGTGATAGAACCACAGTCAAACAGTGTTACAGAATCAGAGTGGGAGATTATAGAATCATTTACACCATCGAACAAGAAATTATAACCATCACTATCGTACAAATCAAAAAGCGTGGTGATATTTATTAAACAATCAAGGAAGACTTAAAATATTGATTGCTTAGTTCTGATAATATTTTCATTTTAAGCCATAGATTCTTTACTTTTGTAATAATCTGTGGCTTTTTTGTTCGTTATACCCCCAAAACTTAAAATTACCTCCGTGCTTTTTAAAAACAGAAAAATACTTTTGCTGGCTATTATTTGTAGCTTTTTTGGTTTACTAACTTCGTTTATTTTACCGCAGAAAACCCCGCCCGATTATCTCGCTCGTCAAGAACGCTGGGCTGATAGTTTACTTTCAACCATGACATTGGAGGAGAAAGTTGGACAATTATTTATGATTGCTACTTTCTCGAATCGTACCGAAACTTACTACCAACAAGTAGAAAATAATATTGCCACTTATCATCTCGGTGGTCTGATTTTCTTTCAAGGAGGGCCATATCGCCAAGCTCGCCTGACGAATCGCTATCAACAAATTTCCCGTATCCCGCTCATGATCGGTATGGATGCCGAGTGGGGCTTGGGTATGCGGCTTGATAGTGTTATTGAGTTTCCGAAGCAGATAACGCTCGGGGCAATCCAAGATAATAGTTATGTTGAAAAATTTGGAGAAGAAGTTGGCCGTCAATGCAAACGATTGGGTATTCATGTAAATTTTGCCCCTGCAGTTGATGTCAATACCAATCCTAAAAATCCGATTATCAATTATCGTTCGTTTGGTGAGTCGCAGTATAATGTTGCCGAAAAAGGTGCGATGTATATCAAAGGAATGAAAAAATACAATGTCATGGGAAGTGCCAAGCATTTTCCTGGGCATGGCGATACTGACCAAGACTCTCACCGAACCCTTCCATGGGTGAGCCACTCGATTGATCGATTGAATGAAATTGAACTTTATCCTTTCCGCAAACTCATTGCCGATAGTGTGGCAATGGTTATGACTGGCCATTTGTTTGTTCCAGCTCTTGAGCCTCGCACCAATACGCCAACCTCAATTTCTCGCAAAATTGTGACCGAAACCATCAAAGAAAAAATGGGTTTTGAGGGAATTGCCATTACTGATGCCCTCAATATGCGAGGAATTACGGCAGGTTTACAAGCAGGCGAACCAGAATTGTTGGCCTTTTTGGCAGGAAATGACATTTTATTGCAATCGGGAAACCTTCCTGCGGCATTTAACAGAATCAAAGCGGCGGTAGAAAGTGGCCAAATACCGATAGCAGAACTGGAGGCTCGTGTAAAGAAAATCTTGAAGTCGAAATTTTGGGCGGGTTTGAGTAATTATAAACCAATCGAAATGGCAGGTTTGGGCAGTGATTTAAACAGCAAAAAAGCCAATGATTTAAAAGCCGAATTATTTGAGCAGGCTGTTACAATCATCAAGAACCAAGATAATTTATTGCCATTTGTGAATATTGATACTACGAGTTTTGCATCGGTTGCTATCAGTGCCGAAGCGGGCAATGAATTTCAGAAAATGCTTAGTCAATATGCCAATTTCAGACATTTTGCTGTGCCTTTTAAACCTGCGGCCGATAAAGACATAACTTGGGTTTTGGAAGAAGCCGCCAGGTATAAGGTAGTAGTGGTAAGCGTGCATGATATGAATAGCCGAGGCGATAGAAATTACGGCGTTTCGCCCGCAACGATTTCGTTCATCAATCAACTTCGACAAAAAACCAAAGTTGTAGTAGTAGGTTTTGGGAATCCATACGGCATGAAATTGTACGATGGCGTGCCAAATTTAGTTTGTGGCTATGAAGATGAAATTGCTTCACAGCGAGTTGTGCCACAGATTTTATTTGGGGCATTACCAGCCAAAGGTAAATTGCCAGTGACAGTTACTTACGAACAAAAAGTAGGAAATGGCGTGCAAACCGAACGCATCGGAAGGGTATCTTTCGGAACTCCCGAGAGCGTAGGCATGAACGAAAAAAAACTCAATGAAATAGAGCAAATTGTGCAGCAAGGCATAAGCAATCGGGCTTTTCCTGGGTGTCAGGTTTTGGTAGCTCGTAATGGAAAAGTAGTTTATAATCGAAATTTTGGTACACTTCGTTATGATATTTATGAGCCAGTAAACGACCAGACACTTTATGACATTGCATCAATGACCAAAGTTTCGGCAACATTACAAGCGGTCATGCTTTTAAACGAAAGAGGAGCGATTGATTTGAATGAAAAAGCTTCAACCTACCTACCCGAAATGCGTGGAACTAACAAAGAAAATATGCTGGTTTCGGATATTTTGATGCACCAAGCTGGTTTGGTGGCGTTCATTCCTTTTTGGGAGAAAACCAAGTCGGGTGGAACTTTTAAAAGTGATTATTATCGTTTCGTAAAAGATAGTGTAAATCTGCAAGTGGCTGATAATCTGTATATTACACCCGAAATCAGAGATTCGGTGTGGCGTTGGGTACAGCAATCTAAACTTATCAATGTCTATGATAGATTGGGCGGTTATCGGTTTACTTACAGTGACTTAGGGCTAATTATGTTACAAAAAATGGTTGAGAGAATCACGAATCAGCCACTCGATGAATTTGTGGAACAGAATGTTTACGAACCGCTCGGAATGACTTCAACGCTTTATAATCCGAATACAAAATTTGCCAAAAATAACATTGCTCCAACCGAAAACGATGCACTTTTTCGAGCCTCACAGATTCAAGGAACTGTGCACGACCCAAACGCCGCTTTGCTTGGTGGAGTGGCTGGCCATGCGGGACTTTTCAGTAATGTGAGCGATTTGGTGAAACTTTATCAGATGAATTTGCAGAAAGGGTATTATGGCGGTCGTCAGATTTTGTTTCCTACAACCGTTCCACATTTTGCTCGAAATTATACACAACGCAGTCACCGAGGACTCGGCTGGGACAAACCCGAAGCAGGAGATGATAAACCTGTCATTGCGATTGATGCTTCGCCCAAAACTTTTGGACATACGGGCTTTACTGGCACAGCGGTGTGGGTTGACCCCGAACGAGATTTAATTTTTATTTTCCTTTCAAACCGAGTTTATCAGAGTTCGGCCAATAATAAAATCAATACTTTGAAGATTCGTAAACGTATCCATGAAGTTATCAACGCTGCTATCATTCAATAGTTTTGATTTTACATGCCCAACGTTTGTGTTTCATAGAACTTTATACTAATTTGCTCTCAGATAAAGACAACCCTTTCTATGAACAAAATGCTTATTTTCTGTGCTTATTTTCTTCTTTCATTTGCTTTTAGCACTTTCGCCCAAAAGAAAAAATCAATTATCCGAACTCTCATTGTTGATGGCCAAAATAACCATGTTCAATGGCCTAAAATAACCTTCATGATGAAGAATTATTTAGAAGAAACAGGTAGATTTAGAGTAGATGTGCAACGAACAAAATATACATGGCTCGGAGAAGAATTTATAAAGAAATTCCCGATAGAAGGCCTTGGCGAAACCGAAGCGATGAAAAAATCGCAAATAGACCCAGATTTCAAACCAGATTTTTCAAAGTATGATTTGGTAATTTGCAATTTTGGTTGGAACGCAGCCCCGTGGCCCGAAGAAACGCAAAAGAATTTTGAGAAATACATGAAAAAAGGCGGAGGATTAGTGGTAATTCATGCCGCTGATAATTCGTTTCCACAATGGCCTGACTACAACAAAATGATTGGTTTGGGTGGCTGGGGCGATCGTACCGAAAAAGATGGCCCTTATGTGTATTATAACAACGAAGGACAACTTATACGTGATAACTCAGTAGGTAAAGCGGGTTCGCACGGGCCAGAGCATGAATACATGATTGAAATTAGAAATTCGGAGCATCCAATTACGAAAGGAATGCCAACTAAGTGGCTACACGCCAAAGATGAGTTGTATGACAGGCTCAGAGGCCCAGCCGAGAATATGGAAGTACTGGCAACTGCTTTTTCGGCAAAAGATAAGAAAGGAACAGAGCGTCATGAACCAATGTTGCTCACACTTAACTACGGAAAAGGAAAGATTTTTCACACACCAATGGGGCATATTGATTATTCGGTAGAATGTGTCGGATTTATCACTTGTTTGCTTAGAGGCTCAGAATGGGCAGCTACTGGTAAAGTTACATTACCGATTCCACAAGATTTTCCGACTGCTGAAAAGACAAGTAGTAGAACGTTTAAATGATATTGCAGAAGGTAATCCAAAAAGTTCTTTTTGGATTACCTATTTAACATACTGAGTTTTCCTCGCTCAAAATCCATAAATAGAAAATCAAACGGGTCGATGTATTGATTGTTTTTCTTCAATGTATAATGTAAATGCGGTCCAGTTACCGTACCCGTAGCACCCACTTCCCCAATTATCTGCATTCGCTTCACGTGCTGGCCTTTCTTTACCGAAATCTTATTCAGGTGTCCATAAATCGACTCAAAACCGTAGCAATGTTTGATTTTGATGTAGTTTCCTAAATCAACCTTGAAACCGACTTCAATTACATCGCCATCGCCCGTTGCAACGGCTTTTTCGCCCGTTGCTCCTTTCAAGTCAATGCCACGATGAAACAACGAAACTTTATGCACAGGATGATTACGAAAACCATAAAATGAATTGATATTGACTTCTTTTTTCATCGGATAACCCGCAGGAATTGCATTGATGAAGTTTTCTTTGAATGGGTCGCTGTAAATATGGCGAAGCATATCATTAATCTCAACCATCGGTGTGAGTTGGGTTTCCCAATAATCTTCTTCGGGAGGGTTATTGCTTGCAAGTTGTGAAAAAACCGAAAAATTTATGGACAGCAAAAATATTATTAACGTTACTTTCTTCATTATCAAATATCGAATGTGGATACAAAAATAAGTCGTTTGTCTATTAAAAAGTGCTTTATGTTGTAAACATTCAATAGATTCAACGTATAGTGCTAAACATTCTTGTTGTCCAGAAGGTTAAATAAACTCGGTTTAATACTTTTTTTTGTTTTCGTAAATCCATAAGGTTAAATATACCGTAAGTATATGTAGCAATTCTATTCTCTCTTTTTTAAGAGCAATTGTTGCAGCGACCGTTAATAATATTTTTTAAACTTGCTATATAAATTGCCTTCTAATGGGGCAACTACGTATTTCCTACAAATGAAATTAATCTATCAAGTCATATCATTGTGCTTGGTCTCTTTTGTTGTACTTGCATCTCTGACCCAAAAAGATGACTCTCCACAGAAGAAATACTTGATGGATGCTACATTACAAATTCAAAAACAGTTTCTTCTGTCTGCTCCAATTTCTCAAATTAGAGAATCTTATAAATCAATCGAAATACTTTGTTTTTTAGTGAAAAATGAAGAATTATTTATCGAAAACGCTCACACTTTACAAAAGTTAGAATATTCTATCGCTCAACAAGAACTTGATAAACTGAGTATAAATCTCGGGAAATTGGTGTTTGATTTACAAGAGTTCAATGAAATTGATTGGGCGGATGCTTACCTAAAATCTTTACGAACAACCTATCTGCTGACACTTACAGGTTGGAAAACTAATCATTTACCTGAGCAGAAAAAAGCAGAAGCTCAAGCTCAAATCCGAACGCTTCGAGTCTTAAATACACTTCAAAATTGGTCAAATAAACAGCAATTAGATAAGTTTTTATACGATTACCACGAAGTACTAAAAGAAGAAAATACAGACTGGAGAAAACTATACACTGATTTTATTTTACCTATTGAAAAAGCATATTTAGCTAATACAAATGCCACTAAACTTACACTTTTTGAAGAGTTTTTATTTAGTGAAAATAAGCCCGATACATCAAAAATTTCTCTTGGAAAACTACTTTTTTATGAAACAGCTCTTTCTGCCAATTTCAAGCGAAGTTGCTCATCGTGTCATCGTCCGCAAAAAGCTTTTTGTGATAACAGGCAGACCAGTTTAGGTTTTCAGTTAGGTACAAATCTTACAAGAAATTCGCCTACGCTTATCAATGCTTCTTACAATACATCATTTTTTCACGATGGGCGAGCTGACGATATTCCTGCGGTTATCGCTTCAGTTGTGACTCATCCAGATGAATTTCGGAATGATTTCCCAACTATCATTGAGCGTCTTTCTTCGAGCGAAGAATACCGCCAAAAGTTTAAAAATGTTTATCAAGAAAAAAGTATTAATCAGATTCAAATTCAAGATGCTCTCACGGCTTTTATTAATTCATTATCAAGCCGAAAAAGTGTTTTTGATGAATGGATACGAGAAAAAAATACCATAGTCGATTTATCGGAAGGTTATAAAGTATTCATGAATAATTGTGCTTCGTGCCATTTTATAGGTACTTTTTCGGGTTTTTTGCCACCATTTTACAAAAAAAACGAATTTTATGAAGGTATAAAAACACCAACTTTACGTAATACTTCGCTCACACAACCTTACATGCACGATGGCAGATTGACAGAAATCTCAGATGTTATAAAAAAACATTACGGAGAAAAACTCTCTGACCAAGAACACCAAGCATTAAAAATATTTTTAGAATCATTGACAGACTCAGAAATAGATAAAACAGAACCTAAAACATTACCCACAATGCCAATGGCTCTTAATCGAAAAGTTGGCGGATATTATTAAAAAAACAGTAACCCAAAAAGAAAAAAATGAACAAAACACGATTAATTTTACTTGCAGCCATATTGTTTGGCTGTACGCAGCTAAATGCCCAAAAGCAAAATTTAGTAGGCGTTTGGAAAATACAAGTGCCACACGGCATTTTGGCGATGGATGTAAGCAATGATAGCAAAAAAGTTGTAACGGGGGGCTTATCGAACCAGCTAACAGTTTGGGAACTGACAACGGGCAAAAAATTGATTGAACTAAAAGGTCATACCGATAATATCGTTTCGGTACGATTCAGCCCAAATGGCCGATATATTGTGAGTGGAGGTGTTGATAAGACAATTATCCTCTGGGATGCCATCACGGGAGATATTATTCGTCAGAAAATCGACCATGGAGATTATGTGCGTGATTTAGTGTTTAGCCCTGATAGCAAAAGTTTTGCGAGTGCAAGCTGGGATGGAACTGCTATCATTTGGGATACTTTTTCGGGGCAAAGAATCAATACTATATCGTCGCACAACGATAACGTAACGGCAGTTGATTTTAATTTCGATGGCAGCGAACTCATAACAGGTAGCGGTGACCACTCAATTTGCGTGTGGGATACCAAAACTTGGGCAAAAAAATACGAACACAAAGAACATACCGATGAAGTATGGGATGCCCGTTTTTCGCCAAATGGTCGCTACATCGTTAGCGGAGCTTGGGATAATATGTGTCGAGTGTGGGATATTGCCGCCAAAAAGCAAGTTTTTAGAATCAATGCCCACGTTTCAGATGTTTGGTCAACTACTTTTACGCCTGACCAACAGCTAATCGTGACGGGCGGAGGTGATAATTACGTAAGGGTTTGGGATGTAACCAATGGTGAATTAGTGGCCGAATCTCCCGAAGGAATGCACAATGGTTCGGTTGAGTCGGTGGCAGTGAGCCAAGACAACAAAAACATTGTGAGTGTTGACCGCAACGGTAATTTGGTTGTGTGGCATTTGCCTACTTATGAGCAGCGAATTTCGGCTTACACCAACCGAAAATATGAGGAATGGTCGAAAAAAAGTCAATATGAGAAACAAGAAGAGTATATTTCGAGACTCGAAAAGAAAACCGATTTTATTGAAGATTGGAAAAAAGAATATCAGGCTCTTTCGGTGAGTACATTTATAAAAATGACCGATTGGACAAACTTCCAGATTCTCGGATACGATGCCGAAAAGAGCATTTTTAAGTTAAATTCTCCGTATTTTGGTAAAGTTGCTGTAAAAGTTCCCAACCGTGATGCCGAAAAGTTTGAGCAATCATTCAAATCAGCCACCTTTGCCGAGCCGACTATTTCGCTCACCGAAAAAGGTTTTATTTTGCAAAAAGCAACAATTCAGCTCGAACCCAATTCACGAAAAAATTACACGATTAGCCCCTTGTTTGATGACGAATTAGGTGAAGTGATAGGCAAACAATAACAAAGACTGATTATGAAAAAAATAATTATTTTGTTGTCGTTGCTAAATGTAGGAATGACAACCGATAAACCTCGCCGAGAATTTTATACAAACAGTAAGCCAAAAGCAGTTTCTTTCAGCACCGATGGTAGTTTGATAGCCGCCAGTTTTGAAGGTTCGATGGAGGTGTATCATACACGAATAGGACTCCGAATAAAAAGTTTTTCCACAGAAAACCTAATAACGGATATAGATGCATCGCCAAACGAGCCAAATATCGTGGCTTGTGCCGATAAATCAAATAGCATTGTGTTTTGGAATATTGAAAAAGGAGAAATACAAAAGAAAATCACGCTAAAAGAAGCAATAAAAGGTATTGAGTATCAGAAAGATGGACGTGAAATCTTAGTGAATACTGGCAAAAATGTAAGCTTTTATGAGGTACTTTCAGGAAAAAAAACGCAGACATTTAAGACTACAAATGCCATTTTAATGACCTATAGTCAAGCGAGCCAAATATTGGCTACAACGCACCCCGATAATACAATAACGGTTTGGAATTTAGCGACTAATAAAAAACTTTTTGTACTGAATAAACACAAAGGGAAAATTTCTCAAATTGCTATTAATAAGGCTGGTAATCAGTTGATTAGCTCGTCAGTTGATAGGACAATTAGGGTTTGGGATTTGAAAACTGGACAAGAAACCAAGAAAATAGCGTATAATGCAGCCTTCAATTGTGTCGTCTATGATTTAAACGAAAATCATCTCATTTCGGCATCAGATGATAAGAAAACAATTGTTTGGGATATCGCTGCCGAAACCCCGACGATTTTGAATCAATACGAAGGACAAAGCGAAGCTACTTTTGTAAGTCGCCATCCGAAAGAACAAATTTTGTTATCGGGCTATAACGACACAGTTTTACAGACTTGGTTGATGAAGTGATAGAAATGTGGGAAATATTAAGATGCAGAAACTGTTTTTATTGATGGTTTCTGCATCTTTTATTATAGTCTTGATAGTAGTTGATTCACTTGATTATGAAAGTGCCTAAAACTTTCAGAGCGATTTTTGAGCCATTCAATATCTGTATCTTTCGATAAAGAATCAACAATTGGATTGGAAAGCTCGTTAGATGGTCTTTTTGAGCCATAAACAACTTCTTTTGCTCTGGGGCGAGGTTGTTTTTCTATAATTTCATTTTTAGTTGTGTTCGGATTTTCTTTTTTCATCTTTAAATACCAAAGCCAATGTTCAATACATTGAATTGGAATAAAAATACAAGTTTGGTCTTTAAATCGTGGATTTATCTGTGCTTTCATTTCCTCAAATAAAGTTAATAGCTTTGCTTGCTCGGCATCATCAAGGTCAATTCCAACGAAGAAAATATCTTGTTGATAAACAGAAATTCCAAATTGGATAGCTTCAACAAAGAGTTTTTTTACAGAACCTCTATCTTTAGCTTTTAGAGGAAAATATTCATCAAATTCAAATGAAAAATCGGCTGATTCGAAGGCTGCTAAATAGTTTTTTAGAAAGATTTTTTGAGCTTCATCTTCCCCCAGAAAGCCATATTTTAGTATTCTCATTTTGGTACTCCTCCCATAAAGCCTAAAACCCAGTGTTCGGCTAAATCTTGTGTGAATTTGATACGAGGCAAGCCTTGTGCATCATTTGCATTATCAGATGGCTCAATAATATCTGTTTGCAAGTTCTTGATTTGCGTAGCCCCTTCTTCATCTTTATCAAAAATAAAAACAGCTTCTGGAATATCCTGAAACTCATTTACCACATACGGATGATGCGTAGTCATAATCACCTGAATGTCTTTTTCTTGAGCTAAATCGAATATAAAATCAACCACTTCTTTGATTCTACGGGGATGAATACCTTTTTCGGGTTCTTCCAATAACAATAATTTAGGTGGGTTTGGTTGATGAATAATACAAAGCAAAGCAAGAAAGTAAAGCGTACCTTCTGATAATTCATCTGCCCAATAAGTAATTTTTTGTTGAGGATTGTAAAGTCCTAAACGTTTGAAAGTTTTATCTCCGTATAGTTTTATTAAGTCAGCAGTGGCAGGTACATTTTCAAGCTGTATTCGTGAAAACTCTGGAATACATTTTTGTAAATCATGCTCAATTGCTTCAAAGTTATCTCGGTATTTATCGCGTAAAATATCAAGAAAAGCTACGAGGTTTGATGCATCGGTTTCAACAATTTCTTGGTTGGGGAGTAAAGGAAATGTATTTATAAGTTTTGAAGGTTCTAACTTGTAAATAGGTATATCTCCAATGAGAAAACGATGACTAATAGGTAATCGTTCTCCCATAGATGTTTCATTTCCTATTGAGTCACTTTCCCAAATATTTTCTTCAATTTCTTCAAATTTATTATTAAATTTTGAAAAAGTTACATGTATATCATTTTCAAAATAAAGTGTTAAATTTATCTTAAATGTACTAGGCTTGTGTGCGAAAAGATATTCCGATATTTTTTTTGGTGGTTTTTTACCTAAATCATACATATCAAAAAACTCCAAAGCCTTCAATAAATTACTTTTCCCCGAATTATTTGGTCCAATCAATAAATTAACTGGTTGCAGGTCAAGAGTTACGTTTTTTAAACTTTTGAAATTTTCTATATGAATGCGTTTGAGCATGATGGTTCAGTTGTTTTTATACAATATTACAAATATTACACTTAAAATAGAAAAATCATCTTTAAGAAGCCTCAAAACGTATAATATTCAAAACAAAACTTATCAGCCAGCGGTTAATTTTCTATGAATATCGTCTGGTTTAAAAGAGATTTACGCCTAAGCGACCACGCACCCCTCAAAGCTGCCATCGAAGATGGAGAATCATTTTTGATGCTTTATATTTGGGAGCCGTCGGTCATGGCCGACCCACATTACAGTTCTCGACACTGGAATTTTGTACAACAATCGCTCGACGACCTCAACACTCAACTTTCGACTGGAAATGCTTTATTATGCATCACGATTTTAGAAGGTGAGGCCGAGGCTATTTTCACCGCAATTCATCAAAAATATCAACTCAAAAAAGTATTTTCTTACGAAGAAACGGGCCTGAAAATTACTTATGACCGAGATAAGATTCTGACTAACTATTTCAAAGAAAACAGCATCGAGTGGCGAGAGTTTCAGACGAATGGTATTGTAAGAAAACTAAAAAATCGTGAAAACTGGTCAGAGCTTTGGAAAGCTCACATGCACCAAAAACTTGATGAGCCAAATTGGACAAAACTAAGAAATCCTTGTTTGGTTTTTGATGAAGAAAATGAGATTTATAAACAATTTCTTCCTAAAAAATACTACCTAAATTACGATAAAGAGAATAAGCCAATTTTTCAGCCAGGTGGCGAAACTTACGCTCATCGGTATCTGCAAAGTTTCTTGAACGATAGAGCTAAAAATTATTCTAAAACGATTTCAAAACCACTCGAAGCTCGCAAAAGTTGTAGCCGACTTTCGCCCTACATTGCATGGGGAAATCTCTCAATTCGACAGGTTTATCAATACACCCAAAACGCAAAAAAACGAGTTTCGTACCGCCGAGATTTAGAAAACTTTGCATCCCGACTGCACTGGCACTGTCACTTCATTCAGAAGTTCGAGATGGAAGACCGTATGGAGTTTGAAAACATTAATCGAGGCTACGATAATTTACAAAAAACTGAAAATCAGAATTTTATCAAGCAATGGAAAGCAGGAAAAACTGGTTATCTGCTCGTAGATGCTTGTATGCGATGTGTCTGCGAAACAGGTTATTTGAATTTCCGAATGCGAGCAATGGTGGTTTCGTTTCTGACGCACCAACTTTTTCAACATTGGAAAGAAGGAGCGGTTTTTCTCGCCCAACAATTCCTTGATTTTGAGCCAGGGATTCACTATCCGCAGTTTCAGATGCAAGCGGGTGTTACGGGCATGAATACCGTCAGGATGTATAATCCTGTGAAACAATCGCAAGACCACGACCCGCACGGAATCTTCATTAAAACTTGGGTAAAAGAACTCGAAAACTGCCCCGAAAACTTTATCCACGAACCGTGGAAAATGACCCCAATGGAGCAAGATTTATATAATTTTCGTTTGGGTGGAAATTATCCTTTTCCAATAATTGATTTAGAACAAACTACTAAATTTGCCAAAGATAAACTCTGGGGAATCAGAAAAAACATTGAAGTAAAAGTCGAAAGCAAACGAATTTTGAGCAAACACGTTGTGCATCGCAAGAAAAAGAAATAATTTTGGAAAATACTAACAATTATTCAATAAGTGAAAAACCATAAACCATATCTCTACCTCCTAACCTCCATGTATATCGCAGGAGTAATTGGCCTAAACATCAATGCTACTGCCGAACTTTTTAAGTTTCTCACGCCATTCAATTTGGTGGCATCGTTGGGTATTTTACTCTATTTTCACAATGATTGGAATCGGAATTTTATCGTTTTTGCCGTAATTGCTTTTCTAACAGGCTATTTCATTGAGGTTGTGGGCGTAAAAACTGGACTAATTTTCGGGCATTATCAATACGACCGAACTCTCGGATTCGAGATTCTTGAAGTACCGCCAGTCATCGGTGTCAATTGGCTTTTGTTGGTTTATTGTGTTGGGAGTTCGTTTTGTCGAGTCAATCAGCCACTTTATATCAAAGTAGTTTACGGAGCAATACTCATGACAATGTTCGATTTTCTGGTCGAACCCATTGCCATTCGTTTAGAAATGTGGTCGTGGTTTGGGCTGCTTCCACCCGTTCAAAACTACGTTGGTTGGTTTGTGGTTTCTGCGTTTTTGCTCACACTTTTTCACTGGTTGCCGTTCCGAAAAGATAATAAAATTGCTTTTTGGTTATTGATTCTTCAAATATCTTTTTTCGGAGTACAAAGTTTATTGTTTTAATTTTCAAGTCATTACAACTTTTTTCTATCAAATCGAATCATTACTTTTGAAAGACTATTATTTACTTAACTTTAGCCCAAATATCCGCTAATTTTATGAAACGTTCGCTAAAAATTTTTATCGGAATCTTAATTGGTTTTGTGGCCATAACAAGTTGTGAAAACCAAGCAGAAGAACTTACCTCAACTGGAATAGAAAGCTCACTTCTCTCGAAATACATTTCCGTAGGAGGTTCATTAACAGCGGGTTATACCAACGGAGGGCTTTATCGAGAAGGGCAATTAGCGTCTTATCCAAATCTCGTTGCTCAGCAAGCAGGCGTAAAGTTTGACCAAGCTCTTTTTCCAGTAGGACAAGAAAACGGAACGGGTTATTGGGCGACAACACAAAATAATACTTCACTTCAATTCGATAAAATTTCCGATAAACTCGCAATTCTTACAACTTCTCCACTCACTTTGGCAAAATATTCGGGAAGTGTAGCAAATAATTATGGAGTAGTTGGTTTGCGAGTTTCTGATGTTAATAAAGCAGGTTTTGGAAATGCTAAAACACAAGGTTTTAACCCATTTTTCGAGCGAATTCTTCCCGCAGGAAAAGAAGAAACATCATACACTGATTTTGTGAAAGAAAGCAATGCAACGTTTTTTACTGTCAGCATCGGTGAGCAAGATATATTGTCTTACGCAGCATCGGGCGGTAAAACTTCCATGACTGAAACCTCTTCGTTTGCCCTAAATATACAAAAGTTACTTGATGCTTTGGTTGCAAATAACGCAAAAGGGGTACTAACTAATATCCCAAATGTGCTTGATTTGCCCTATTTTAATTTTTATACATTTCAAGAACTTGCTAAAAATGTAGGCACAACTGATATTTTTATCACCACGGGAAATGGAATTGTTAGAGCTGCAACCGCCAACGACAAAATCTTGATGGAGGCCATTCAAAATGTCGGTAAAACAAATACAGCAAATCAGAAGAAAGGTTTCTCTATGACTTATCCGCTTACCAACGAGGAGGTTTTGGATAAAGACGAGATAAGTATCATCGCCTCACGTCTGAATGATTTTAACGGTGTTTTGAAGTTTGAAGCCAGCAAACGAGGTATTCTTTTAGCCGATTTAAATGGTCTTTACGCCCAAGTAAAAAGCAAAACTTACACCCTAAATGGCGTACAATTCGATAATTCTTTATTTACAGGGGGCTTTTTTAGCCTTGATGGAATCAATCCAACGCCACGAGGTTCGGCAGTTATTGCCAACGAAGTCATTAAGGTTATCAATGAAAATTATAAAAATTCATTAAAAACAGCGATTCCTTCGCTTGATGTTAGTAAATTTGAGGCTCTGAAAGTCAAACTAACCCAATTTTAGACAAAAAAGTCTAAAACTGAGAAGCGAATAAATAATGAAAATTTCAATCGTTACGGCCGCCTACAATTCTGCGGCAACCATCAAAGACACCATTGACAGTGTACTCTCACAAGATTATCCCGACATTGAATATATCTTAGCTGATGGTGGCTCAAAAGATGGTACGGTTGAAATTCTGAAATCTTATGGCGATAAAATCAGGTGGGTTTCCGAAAAAGATAGCGGTATTTACGAAGCCATGAACAAGGCCGTTAAGATGGCCACTGGACATGCCATTGGTGTAATGGGGGCTGATGATTTTTATCCTGATAATCAAGTTATTAGCAAAGTAGCAAAAGCTTTTGAAGACTCAAAAGCCGATTCGGTTTATGGTGATTTATATTACGTTGAAGCCGAAGACCCTAACAAGATTGTAAGAAATTGGAAGTCAGGTAAATATGACCATAATCGCTTTTTGAATGGCTGGATGCCACCTCATACCGCTTTTTTCTTGACAAAAGCCGCTTATGATACTTACGGGTTATACGATACCTCTTTCCGAAGTGCAGGCGATTATGAGTTGATGCTCAGGATGCTTTACCGACATAAACTTTCTTCTTACTACATTCCTGAAGTTTTAATGAAAATGAGAGTAGGAGGAAAGAGCAATGCCTCTATTAAGAATCGTATTAGAGCCAACAAAGAAGACCGTCGAGCATGGGAAATCAATGGTATACAACCTCGTTGGTACACCCTTTACGCTAAGCCACTTTCTAAGGTTTTTCAATGGATTTTGAAGTAATCCTTTTGATTTGTTTCATCAATGAATAATGATGCTTTGAAGGGTCGCAAACGTTCTTCATTCTTCATTCTTCATTCTTCATTAATATTATGTCTTCACACCATATCGTACGAGAAAAACAAGAGCCAGCACTCATCATTGCTAATGGAGAAAGTTGTAGCTCCGACCTTCTTGGGCAGCTCCTTGAGTGGAGTCCATTTGTAGTAGTGCTTGATAGTGCCATTCACCGAGTGATGTCACTGGGAATCAAGGTTGATGTGCTGCTGGGCGATTTTGATAGAGGTATTGATTTAGAAGAGATTGAGCAGAGTCAGTACCCAATTGAGATTGTTCATACGCCCGACCAAGATAAAACAGATCTCGAAAAAGCCTTTGATTTCTTAATAAATAGGGGTTTCCCGGCAGTAAATGTGGTTTGGGCTACTGGTCGTCGTGCAGACCACTCTATCACAAATATGACCAATATTATTCGTTACAAAAGTAAACTTTCTATCGTAATGATAGATGATTATTCGGTCATTTACCCCCTTTTACCCCTTCCTAATACCTTTGAAAAGTGGTACGCAAAAGGTTCACAAATTTCACTTATTCCGATAAGTAGTGCTACTAATATACGAACGAAAAATCTGCTTTACGAGCTTGATAATGAGCAACTTACGCTTGGTTATCGTTCGGGTAATAGTAACGAGGCTGCCGAAGATGGTATTGTAAGTATTTCTTATCAATCTGGCGACCTTCTGCTGATGGAATGCCATGATTAATTTATGCTTTTTTCAATGTGGATAACTTTTTCAGAATTTATTTTTTTTTCTGAAAATAAAATATTTACATTTGTCAATGAAAATATAGTCAAACTACTGCAATAGAAAACCTCAATTTAGAAAGAAAAAAGTATTTGCTTCATGTGGATAACTTTTTTTATTAAACTTTTCTAATCCACTCGTTAAGTAACTGATTGATTATTAGCTCTTAATAATTTCATAACATTACACTTTTTTACTATCGGTAAATAGGTATAGGATTTGGATTTTTATATACCTTGACATTTTACTAATTTTACACTTGTTGTTTTTCAAAATTGTTGATTTCAACCTTTGATTGACTGCTTTAAAAATTTAGTATCAAAGAACCCAAAAAGTGGCTGGCAGTCACGAACATATATAAAAGTTTTTAACTTAAAATTTGAACCTTTGTGCAGGACTAAAGCAAATTTAGTCTGCCTGTAATCTTGTTGTGAATCCCTTAAAACCCTTTTTAAAGGCTGCCTATGTTTGTAATTAAGAGAGACGGACGCCGCGAGTCGGTAAAGTTCGACAAAATCACTGCTCGTATTGAGCGACTTTGCTATGGTTTAGAGCCAGCATTTGTCCAACCCGTTGAAGTTGCCATGAAGGTTGTGGCTGGTATTTATGATGGCGTTTCAACGTCAGAATTAGATAGCCTCGCTGCCGAAACTGCCGCTTCGATGACAACCAAGCACCCCGACTATGCTATCTTGGCAGCTCGGATTGCAATTTCAAACTTACACAAAAATACCCTCAAGTCTTTTTCTGGTACGATGAAGATGTTATATCAATACATCGACCCAAAAACAGACCAAAATGCATCTTTAATTGCAAAAGATACATGGAAGGTGATTCAGAAACACGCAGCTTTGCTTGATTCTGCTATTATCTATGACCGTGATTTTGGTTACGATTATTTCGGTTATAAAACGCTCGAAAAATCGTACTTACTCAAACTCAACGGTAAAATCGTAGAGCGTCCACAACACATGTTGATGCGTGTTGCTGTTGGTATTCACGGTGAAGACATCGAACGTGTTATTGAAACTTACGAATTATTATCGGAGCGTTGGTTTACGCACGCTACTCCAACATTGTTCAACGCAGGAACTCCAAAACCACAGCTTTCATCATGCTTCTTGCTTACGATGAAAGAAGATAGTATCACTGGAATTTACGAAACTTTGGCCCAGACCGCTCAAATTTCGCAATCGGCTGGTGGTATTGGTTTAGCAATTCACGAAATTCGTGCAACAGGCTCTTATATCAAAGGCACTAACGGAACTTCAAATGGTATCGTACCGATGTTGCGTGTTTTCAACGACACTGCTCGCTACGTTGACCAAGGTGGTGGCAAACGCAAAGGCTCATTTGCCATTTATATTGAGCCACACCACGCTGATATTTTCGAGTTTTTGGATTTGAAGAAAAACCATGGTAAAGAAGAGCTTCGTGCAAGAGATTTATTCTACGCCCTCTGGATTTCGGATTTATTCATGAAGCGTGTAGAAGCCAATGATACTTGGTCATTGTTCTGCCCTCACGAAGCACCAGGTTTGTCTGATTGCTACGGTGAAGAGTTTGAGAATTTATACGAAAGATACGAAAGAGAAGGCAAAGCCCGCAAAACCATTAAAGCACAAGATCTTTGGTTTGCTATCATGGAGTCTCAAATTGAGACAGGTACGCCGTATATGTTGTATAAAGATGCCGCTAACAGAAAGTCTAATCAGAAAAACTTAGGTACGATTAAATCATCGAATCTTTGTACTGAAATCATGGAATATACTTCACCTGATGAAGTAGCGGTTTGTAATTTGGCCTCAATTGCTTTGCCAAAATACATCACGAAAGATGAAAAAACTGGTTTCTCGAAATTTGACCATCAGAAATTATACGAGGTAACGAAGGTAATTACTAAAAACCTCAACAAGGTAATTGATGTAAACTATTATCCTGTGCCTGAGGCTCAGCGTAGTAACTTGCGTCACCGTCCGATTGGTTTGGGTATTCAAGGTTTAGCCGATGCTTTCATTATTTTGAGAATGCCTTTCGAGTCTGATGAAGCTCGTAGATTGAATAGAGAAATCTTTGAAACAATTTATTACGCCGCAATGGAGGCTTCAATGGAGTTGGCTATTGTTGAAGGTGCATATCCGACTTGGGAAGGCTCTCCGATTTCGCAAGGTATTTTCCAATTCGATATGTGGGGCGTAACGCCAGATTCAGGTCGTTGGAATTGGTCAGAATTGCGTGAAAAAGTAATGAAAAATGGTGTAAGAAACTCGCTTTTAGTTGCTCCAATGCCAACGGCGTCAACGAGCCAAATCTTGGGTAACAATGAGTGTTTCGAGCCTTATACATCAAATATTTACACTCGTCGTGTGCTTTCGGGTGAGTTTGTGGTTGTGAATAAGCATTTATTGAAAGATTTAGTAAAAATCGGTTTATGGAATGATACCATGAAAAATAAATTGATTGCTGCTAACGGTTCGGTACAGGCGATTCCAGAGATTCCGCAAAACTTGAAAGATTTGTATCGCACGGCTTGGGAAATTAAGCAGAAAACCATCGTTGATATGGCCGCTGACCGTGGAGCATATATCTGCCAAAGTCAGTCGTTAAATATCTTCATGGAAAATGCTAATTTCGGGAAATTGACTTCGATGCACTTCTACGCATGGAAAGCAGGTTTGAAAACAGGTATGTACTACTTACGTACAAAAGCCGCTTCTGATGCAGTGAAGTTTACGGTTGATCGCCAAGCAATCGCCGAAGTGATGCCAGCAACATCTGTAGTAGAAGAAAAACCATTAGATTACGCAAAATACGCAGAAGAGCAAACCGCAAAAGCAACTGCGGCCGCTACATTTGCCAGCGAAGAAGAGTATCAATATGCTGCGATGCAATGTTCACTCGACGACCCCGAGGGTTGCGAAATGTGTGGTTCATAAGGGATTCCGACTTGCAAATGCTCTTTTCTAATATAAAATTGTATGCAAAACCACCTCTCAAGGGTGGTTTTGTTGGTTATAGTACCCCCTCAAACTGCTCCATCCAAAGACGATTATAAACTCCTTCTTGATAAAGCAAACCTTCGTGTGTGCCTTCCTGCACTAATTCTCCGTTGGCAAGCACCAGTATTTTATCAGCATTCTTGATGGTGCTTAATCGGTGAGCAATAATGATGATTGTTTTGTTTAAACTTCTTAACGTTTGAATGGTTTGTTGTACGTATTTCTCCGAAATTGTATCAAGAGCAGAGGTGGCTTCATCTAAAATCAAAATTTCGGGATTACGGTATAAAGCTCGTGCAATGGCCAAACGCTGGCGTTGTCCGCCCGAAAGACTTGCCCCATTTTCGCCAATGTGGGTATTAAAGCCATTGGGTAGTTTTTCTACAAATTCGCTAATACCTAACTGACTGCAAATAAACAAAATGCGTTGCATATCTGGCTCAAAATCTCCGAGTGCGATGTTTTCAATGACCGATGCACCAAATAAATCAATTTGTTGCGGCACAACACTCACTATATTTCGGAGTATATCATTGCGAATATGTTTGATATCATAATTTCCAATCAGAATGTTTCCGCCACTCAAAGGATAAAGATTTTGTAACAACGACATCAACGTAGATTTGCCCGACCCACTTTCGCCAATTACTGCCGTAATTTGTCCTTTGGGTAGTGTAATCGTCAGATTATCAAATACTTGCACTCTCGTTCCGTAGCGAAACGATACATTTTTAAACTGAATATCGCCCACCATTTCGGCAGTCAATTCAACTTTGTTTTCGGTGGCTTCTCGCTCCAAATCCATAATTTCAAACAGACGGTCAGCCGCAATGAGAGCATCTTGAATAGTTCGGTTTGAGCTAATCAGACTCATGGCTGGGCTGGTAAAATAGCCAATCAAAGAATAGAAAGAAAGTAATTCGCCTGGGGTAAGTTGTTGGTCAATCACAAACGTTGTGCCGAACCAAAGCAATAGAATAGTGAATAATCTGGAAATAAAATCGGAGATGTTGCCAATAAAAATGCTGGTTTGGCTTGATTTAAAAACGGTTTCGAGTAGCCGTACGAAATTAGTTTCGGTTTTTAGATTGGCATAAGGCTCAATGCCAAAACGCTTGATTGTGGTGGCAGCATTGAGCGATTCAACCAATTGAGCCTCTAATTCTGCCGAATTCTCCATCAATTTACGCCCTTGTTTGCGGTTGATGTAGTTGCTAATAAAGTAGATAACGATATAAAATGGAATAATTGCCAGCAGCATTGCCGCCAATTTCCAATCATAAGTAAACATCAGACCGAACGAAAACAGCACGATAAAAATATTGACCGCCAAACCAATAATGACATCATTGATAAAAACCCGAATCTTGACGGCATCGTTTACCCTCGAAATAATTTCGCCTACTCGCATGGTGTCAAAAAACTGTTGTGGGAGTTTTAGCAGATGTTTGTAATATCCTAAAATTAGTTGTGCATCTATCTGCTGGCCAGTTTTAAGGGCAAAAATACTTTTAACTGTACCGATGATAGTCTGCAAAACTAAAATAATAATCATGCCGATACTTAGCAAATTGAGCAGGTTTTTATTGCCTTCAATGATTACATTATCGGTTATTTTCTGAATATAAATGGAGGTAGAAAGCCCTAATATGGTATAAACAGCTGCTCCAATCAAGGCTTGGAGCATAACGGTAGTATGCGGACGCAGCAATGCCCAAAACCGACGAATGACCGAAACTTTTTCATTGCGAACCTCAAAGTCTTCATTAGGTAATAATAGAACCAAGACACCCGTCCATTCTTTGGCAAACACTTCGATGGTTTTTTTGTGCATCTTTCCATCGCCAGGGTCCATGATAGTGATATGTGTTTTAGAGACCTTGTAGATTACTACGTAGTGAAGCCCACCGCCCAAAGGAGTAGTGATTTGAACATGAGCAATGGCAGGTTTGGGTATCTTTTCAAGGCTTTCGAGTGTGCCTTTTACGCCTTTTGCTTGAAAGCCAAGTTTTTGGGCGGCTTCAATTAGACCGAGTATGTTTGTGCCTTTTTTGTCGGTACTGGCATATTGACGTATGCGAGCAATGGGCAGACGCAGACGGAAATGAGCAGCGACCGAAGCTAAACAAGCGGCACCACAATCTCGTAAGTCGTGTTGTTTTATTTTAATAGACATAATTTTTGCGAATCCCCCTCCTTAAAGGCAATTTTCGCAAGATACTTCAATAAAACAAGCAAAAAGCAAGTAAATAATGCTTATTTTATGACTGTAAGGAATAATTTATGAATATTATTTTCTCTTAATTGGCTGAAAGTAAATCTCTTCGTTGTAAAGTTCAACGATTTCTTTCAAAGCCCGATTAGCTGGGCGATGAAAAAACTCTGCAGTGATTGCCCCTGCAACACCAAGACCCGCAAAAGACCAATTAATGCTTGGATTTGGGCCGAATTCATCTTCTACGGCCATAATAAGACCAAACCCCGAAATAACCGAAAAAAATTGAGCAGAATGTTTCCGCCAGACATATTTTTTGTATGCTTTCATGAGTTCTTGAGAATGCTGTTGTTCAAGAATCTTTTTTAGTTGACGTGGGCGTTTAATTACCTTATCGTTTAACGAAACTGTGCCATTTTTAACGTAAGTCATTTGTTGAGCTTGGCTATTAACCGTTATCAACAATAGAAAAACAAATAATCTAATCAGTGTCATCGGGAAATGTTTTTTAATTCAACTAAACTGTTGTTCAATGAATTTAATATGGCATCAGGTAAAGGTTTATAAAGTTTGTTATTTGTAATATCTTCCCAAAATTTGTAATCGTAGTTACTAACTCCATTAAAACCACTAAATCTACTGAATCCTTTAGGTTTTTCTTGTAGATACTCAACTTTTTCGACAAAGAATTCACCAATATCTTCTACATCTTGAAAACGCTCATCGTTTTTACCTTTCATTTTAAATTTTCTAATCTCTTTATGATAGAGCAGATTTATCAATGAAATATCAGTTGAGTCATTGGTTTTGTAAACAGAAGATTCGTTATGATATTCGTGGAGGGCTTCATTTCCAAAGCGTTTTATTATCTTTTTTTCTTCAGGACTAAGATAGGCTATTTCTTGTAGGATTGCATATTCTCCATTTTTTAAAGGTATTTTTCTAATTTTCAATATATCGTGTTTTGCCAATAAAAAATAGTCTTTGTTCTGATTATCAAAAAAGTTGTAAGTTTTTGTTGGATTTTCATTTGTCAGATTCATGTCTGGGACTCTTGGTCCAACAATGTTTATATTCATAAGTGTTGGTATTGCTTTACCCGTAGAAAGTAAATATGAACGTTCTTGAAGACGTCTTATAAGGATGCCATCTTTGGAGTTATTTGGATAAAGATATTCTACAATACCATCGGCATAAGATTTTGGTTGGGTATCAATAATATTGTATGTTCGGTAATATCCTCTTACTAAAAGAAAAGAATAGTTTACCTTAGTCGGAGACACAATTACTTCGTCTAAAACAATTGTGTTTCTCGATAAAGTGATATACTTTGAATTTAGAAATTGTTGTTTTTGAAGTTTAATTGTTTGATAACTAATATGATTAAAAGAAATCTCACTCACATCTATTTTTGTGATTTTGTCAATCACTTCTTGTAATATAACACCATTCTCATCACTCATGCCAAGTATTCTTCCGCCAGAATCTCGGAGTTCAACAAACGGAATATTTTGGTCTGACTCTTTTTCTTTAATGAGTATTTGTGCTTTTGTGCAAAACAAATGGCACAAGAAAACAAAAAAGAGATGTATTTTTAAGCCGCTCATATTCAAATATAAAAAATGAAGCGGCTTGAAAACCGCTTCATTGGTAATTAAAAAATTTTGATACCAAATAGATAGCAATCTATGTTAGTGTTATTTGGAATACCATCTAATAAAGTACCGTTGTCGGTAATTTTGATTGCTTTTTCACAAATCTTTGAAATCCATTTTCCTAAGTCTCCTCCATCTGTTTCTCTTTGCTCATCAAAGCTTAGTTCTGATGTGCCATAATTGTCTAACGCTAACGGTTGCATGATTTTTTGAATTTAAAAGTTAAGATTTAATACTCCAAACTTCTGCAGCAGTTTGTTGCTTCAAAAGTCATATTCAATCTTTAAATTGTCAAATTTTGGTAGTGCTAAATTATGACTGTGAGGAATAATTTATGAGTGAGTTATTGCAATGAGAGAAAAGACGTAAAACATGGTTTGTTTTCTATTATTGCTGTAATAACGGAGCAATAATTCATGAATTTAAGAAAATATTTCTCCAATAGTATATATACTAACTAAACAACCATTATAAATGGCGTGTAGAAGTACACAATAAAAAAAACCGTATTTGTTCCTAACAAAACCGAGTATAAAACCCAAAAATAGTTGAGGTAGAATGATTAGAGGAATAAGCAAATTTTGGCTTTCGGTAAGTTCATAATTTGAAGTATGAACTAATCCAAAGAGTAGGGCAGAGAGATAATAAAGCCATTTGAAATAATTTTTATGAATAAATGAGCCAAGGAACCCCCTAAAAATAGATTCTTCCAGAATAGGAGCAACAACAATCGTTAGCAAAAACATCAGCGAAATATTACTCATCATATCTTTGACGGATTTGCTAAGTTCTACTGATTCAATAACGCTAAATTCTTCTAAGAAATAACGAAACAAACCTAATGATGCTCCAATAACTACCGTAATAATGCCGTAGTAAATACCAACCTCAATTATATTTTGGTTGATTTTATTTTCAGTACGAATAAGGTTTGAAGGGTGCTTAACGAAAGAGATAAAATCTTGCAGTAAAAATCTTAGTTTGCTCATTTTATGATGGTTTGCTTAAGACTGCCGTTTTAAAAATGGCTAACATAATAAAATTAGTCGAACTTACCGAATACTTCGGCTAACTGGAGATAAAACAAGAAATTTATTTTATCATGTAGGCATAAATAGCTATTCCACTTGTCAAATTTCTCAAACTGTGAATAATAATCACGTAAAATATATCTTTCTTATCTTCAATTTTAAATAATCTTGCATAAGCAAGAATATAACCTACTATTATTGCGACTAAAACGTATTTTAGATTGTACCAATGAAACAATCCGAATGCAAGAGCTGACACAGTAGCTTTCTTGAAATGGTTTATATCATTTTTAAACTTATTTTTCAGTAAGTTTAAAATCAAACCTTGAAAAATGTATGTTTCAATGATAGGAACTATAACCACACTGACTAAGATAAAAATCAAAATACTTTCATCCCAAGTCGAGGGAAACTTGTCAATCGCATTGAAATTTAAAATAAATCCAGGTATAAAAAATGGGATAACCCCTATAAATGTTAGTATATAAAACATTAGTACATAGTGTATTATCGGTAAGCGATTCAACATACTTTGCATATTCTCAAACATCGAATTATTCTTCATTATTAAATACTAATTTTCAAGTTTACCTATTGGAAATTAATAAATGAGAGTTAAATAAACTCAATACACTTTAAATTATGTTGTTTTAGTTTTCTAAAAATTAAAGATTGTTGTAAGTAATTGTGTATTATTACTTTGTGTACAATTTTCAATGAATATAAAATTAAAACAACATAGTTTACACCGCACGAACTTCTATTTATTGATAAATTAATTATCTAATTCCACCATGATTTGATGAACTCATTATATCATGATAGGCACCAGAGCCACCTTTCCCACCAACTGCTTTATCCGCTGCTGACCAACCCTCTTTAATTGCATCATAAACCCCAGATTGAAAAATTGCTTTTCCAAGTTCTACCCACCATGGACCACCTCCACCCTCTAATAGTATCTGCTCATCAAAACTTAATTCTGATGTACCATAATTGTCTAACGCTAACGTTTGCATAATTTTTTAGATTTAAATGTTAAGATTTAATACTCCAAACTTCTGCAGCAGTTTGTTAATTCAAAAATCTAATTTAGCCTCTGATTTGACAAATTTTGGGAGGGCTAAATTATGACTGTTAGGAATAATTTATGAGTAATATTAGAATTATATTAGAAAATAAGGATTTTTGCTTGTCTTCAAACATCTTTTTCCATTTTTGCGTTTATCAGCAATACTAACACTTTTATTTATAAAACAACCGCTGTAACTATGAATAATATCAGTACTAAATTCCGAACACTCAGAGAGTTACACAATTATAAACAAGACTACGTTGCTTCCGTATTGGGTATCACACAATCGGGCTACGCCAAAATAGAAAATGGAGATATTGGCAATGTCAGTCTTAAATACCTTCAAAAACTTGCCGAACTTTATCAACTAAACTTAGAACAACTTTTGGGCTGGGATGGTAAAATAACTATAAGTACTTTTGATGGCGTTGGGGGCAATCAAAACAATTGGCACACACCAACTGATGAGCGTATCAGAGAACTGGAAGAAAAAGTAGAAAAACTATTGGAAATCGTTAGTAGATAATTATTTACTCTCAAGTTTAGGGTTTAGCCAATCATCAGTTTTGTCATACAATAGTTGGTAAAGGCTGCGTTTGGTTATTACAAATCTTGCCCTGAAAGTTAATCCTTTTTTTAGAGGTGCCGTATAACCATTTTTTAGTTGAAGGTTTTTCTTTTGTAATTGACATTTTACTTTAAAAATTGGTTTTTCGTTTAGCACCACAAAATCACGGGCAATGTCAATGATTTTGCCTTGAACTAAGCCCCATTCGTTATAATTGAAAGCATCAATCTGAAAACTCACGGGCATATCTTTTTTTAAGAGTCCGATATCATTTGGGCTAACGTAGCACTCCGCAATGAGGCTTGAGTCGGGTGAAATAATACCCAGCGTTTCGCCTGTTTGTACATAACTACCCTCATATTTACCCACAATTTGCTGAATATTGCCACTAATTGGGGCTTTTATTTCGTAGTAGGTTTTCTGCTGAGTAAGTTGTTTGGCTTCGCTTTGCAGTTGTTTTAAATCAAAACGATGCTTGTTGAGTTCGGCTTGCCATTGGCTCAACTGCCGCTGGAAAATTGATTCAAACTCAGCCACTAAGCGGTTCATTTCATATTCTTTGGCGTTGAGTTCTCGTCGAGCAATTACTTTTTCTTTATATAGATAGCGGTCAGCATCTAATTCTTTCTTAATTTTTTGTTGGTGAAAGATATTTTCTTGCAGTTGGCTACGAAAAGTATTGAGTTGCTGCGTATAAATGGGCGTTTGGGTAGTATGATTACCAAAAATATTATTTTTTCCGATTTGAGTCAAAATTTCTAAATCATTAATAAAATCGTTTTTCTCCTGCTTTTGAAAACTATTAGCGTTGAGTTTGGTGTCTATATCATCAGTAGCTATCACGAAAAGCGTAGTATTTTGAGTAATATTTTGATTTTCAGCAACATTTACGGCTTTCACCGTTCCCGAAATCAATGATTTTATTTCGGTTTTCTCCGAAACGGTTCTCACAATTCCGCTGCTTTGCACCGAAATATCAACAAAAATAAAGGGTAAACTCACCAATGCACCAAAAAGTGCAAGCAGAATAAGCGTATAAATTAGCTGACTTCTAACTGCCACTTTGGGCAAATAGGCTTCGACGGTGCTTTGAATAATATCCGATGGAAAAAGTTGTTTTTGCATGGTGTAAAAATGCAAAAAAAGCCAATACTCAACCACTAAACTTTATGACTGTGAGGAATAATTTATGAGTAACCGATAGAAGAAACGTTTTCAAGTAGTTGCTGAAACGACTTTTTGTAAAAAAACATTTCTGTCAAAAGCTTGGTCGAATCGTTTCACAGATTCAAACTCTTGACCACCATCAGGGTGAAGTTCGAGGTCGAAGAAATCTTTGTGTTTAGGCGATATACTTTCTAAATCAAAATGACAAGTTTCGAGGATAACTTGTTGATAATGAGTGTAAAGTGTTTCTTCTTTTAAGTGTTTTAAAATCTGCCCGAATGCAATAATCCATTCGGTTTTATACCATAAAAAATTGAAAATACTACCTTTCTGTAATGCTTTATTCGACAAATAAGCTATATAAATCATTCGCTCTTCTAAACTTAAGGTAGCAAAAAAGTCATCGAATAATTTGCCATCTTGTTTCCATGCTTCCTCTTTTGGGCGAATGATTTTTCTGAAAAGTTCTTTCAATTTCAACTCAGGACTTGTGCTTTCAAACGCAAAAACTATGTTTTCGGAAGTAACTTTTTCTTGAAATAAATTGAAAAATCCACGCTTTGGGTCATGCTCAAATTTTGCCACTTTTCGATTAGATTTTAATAAACGAAGTGCAAAAACTATCAATAACAATAATTTGAATATGACCCAGAAGTGTTTCAAGTTTGAGTGTTTAATACCGCAAATTTACGATAAAATTCCTTTAATAATTTGCCCATGCACATCGGTTAACCGAAAACGACGACCTTGATATTTGTAAGTTAGTTGTTCGTGGTCGATACCCATGAGGTGCAATAAAGTTGCTTGAAAATCATGCACATGAACAGGATTTTTGATGATATTATAGCTAAAATCATCGGTTTCTCCGTAGCTGATGCCCGATTTTACGCCTGCACCTGCCATCCACATCGTAAAGCATCTTGGGTGATGGTCTCTACCGTAATCATCTTTGGTCAATTTTCCTTGTGAATAAACTGTTCGGCCAAATTCTCCGCCCCAAACCACCAAAGTATCTTCGAGTAAACCTCTTCTTTTTAAATCAATAATTAAAGCTGCGGTGGCTCTATCGGTTTGTTTGCATTGGTGAGCCATTCCTTTGGGTAATGAGCCATGGTGGTCCCAGCCTTGGTGATATAGCTGCACAAATCTTACATCTTTTTCCAATAATTTTCGAGCTAAAAGACAATTAGCGGCATAAGTTCCTTTATCTCGACTACCTTCGCCGTAAAGTTCAAAAACTTCATTAGGTTCTTTAGAAGTATCCATTACTTCGGGAACGGAAGTTTGCATTCGATACGCCATCTCGTATTGGGCGATTCGGGCATCTACTTCGGGGTCACCCCAAGTTTCGTTTTGTAATTGGTTGAGTTTGGTCAAATATTCCAACATTTCTTGGCGGTCTTCGCCATCATATCCTTCGGGATTATTAAGAAATAAAACAGGGTCTTTACCTGAGCGGAATTGTACTCCTTGATGCTCAGAAGGTAAAAAACCATTTCCCCACAGACGAGCGTAAAGTGGTTGGTCTTTTGAGGCATTTTTTGAAACCAAAACAATAAAAGCTGGTAGATTTTGGTTTTCAGACCCCAATCCGTAACTCATCCAAGAGCCAATCGAAGGGCGACCAGGAAGTTGATGCCCAGTTTGAAAAAAAGTTATGGCGGGGTCATGGTTGATTTGCTCGGTAAACATAGATTTTACGATGCACAAATCATCAACCACTTGAGCCGTATAAGGTAACAAATCACTTACCCAAGTTTTACTTTTCCCAAATTGATTAAATTTATAGGCCGAAGGAACGAGCGGTAAAACCGCTTGATTGGCACTCATACCTGTGAGCCGTTGCCCTTTTCGCACCGAATCGGGCAAACCTTGCCCAAACATATTGCTGAGTTTGGGTTTATAGTCGAAAGTTTCAAATTGAGAAGGTCCACCACTCATAAAGAGATAAACGACTCGTTTGGCTTTGGGAGCAATACTCGGTAAAGCACTCATGATTTGCTCTTCGAGCGTGTTACCTTTTGCGTTTGAACTAATCAAACTACCCAAAGCCATTGCACCTAAACCAGAGGCTGTGCGGAGCAAAAAATCACGTCGGTCGAGCTTTCGATTCAATGCCGAAAACTCAGGAGAATGAAGTTTGAAAGTATCGTCGTGATGTGCCATTTTATCGTTTGGTAAGGGTTGCGTCTGAGTTTAAAATCGTACTTGCCACAACCGCATTGGCGGCTACTGCGGCGGCATCGAAAGTTGGGTCAATTTTATAAAGTCCTGTTTTTAGCCAACCTTTAGTTTTATCAGGATTTTGCTTAAACTGCTCATATTCAGACTTTTGCAATGATAAGAGTAAGTCCAACTCTCGTTCAGTTGGCATTTTACCGCTTAGTTTTCGGTAAATATCAATAATGGCTTTTCGTATATTAGCTTGTTTGGTCATACTTTCTCCCATTACTTTGGCTGCTTCGATAAACGTTGGGTCGTTGAGCGTCACGAGGGCTTGCAAAGGGGTATTGGTCTTTTGTCGGCGAACCACACAATAGCTACGAGAAGGAGCATCGAATGTACCCAAAGTAGGATTTGGCACCGAACGCTTAACAACCACATAAAGGCTACGGCGATAAATAGCATCGCTAGAATCTTGCGTGTAATGCGTGTTATTGATTTCCCAAAGGCCATCGGGTTGGTAAGGTTTCACGCTTTTACCTCCAATTTTTTTATTGATTAAGCCACTTACTGCCAGTGCATTATCTCGCATCATTTCGGCCGAAAGTCGATTGCTCGGCCCGTGCGAAAGCAGACGGTTTTCGGGGTCACGCTCACGCACTTCTTTGGTGGCTTTTGAATCTTGTCGATATGTGGCCGACATCACGATTAGTTTATTGAGTTTTTTTATATCCCAATCTTTCTGAAAATCAATAGCCAGCCAATCAAGTAATTCGGGGTGGCTGGGCATTTCGCCTTGATTGCCAAAATCTTCGGTCGTTTTCACGATGCCCGTGCCGAAGAAATTTTGCCAAATTCGGTTCACAGCTACTCGTGCAGTGAGCGGATTTTTTTCATCAGTAAGCCACTGAGCCAAACCAAGTCGATTTTTTGGTAAATTGGCAGGAAACGCAAGAATATCTTTAGGGGTGTTGGGTTTTACTTCTTCACCCAAAGCATCATATTGCCCTCGGTGAAGTAAGTGCGTAACTTTCGGTTTGGGCATTTCTTGCATAACCATTATTTCAGCGATTTTTTCGCTTGAATCAGATAAAGCCGTTCGGAGCTTTTGTAATTCTTTTTGGGCCGATAAAACCGTTGGACTGATGGCCGAAAGGTAATATTCTTTCAAAATCGCTTTTTCTTGGGCATTTAATTCGCTTGATGATTTATTTGAAATACTGCTCCAATCAGCTTTTTTTGCTAAGATTTTTATTTCAAATGGCGTTAAAGCTCGGCTGTAAACTACGGCGTCGTCAACTTTTCCACCCTTAAAACCTAAGCCACGCCACCAGCCACCAATTTGTAAAGCTGGCTCTGATTTAGAATAAAAAATGATGTCTTTGTATAGTTGGTCGATAACGGTTTCCATAGCCATTTCTTCACCATCAAGATATAATTTGAAGCCATTGGCTTTGGCCGAACCATCATAGGTCATGCTTAAGTGCAACCATTTTTCACGAGGGGCATCTTTCAAACTCAATTTTGTAATGGCATTGGAAGGGGCGGTGTGAGCCATCGTGATTTCTAATTTATTATTGCGTAGAAATAAGTGGTAGCCCTTGAAATTATACAAACGCTCGGCATTACTTTTATGGAAAATCACACCATCTTTCATTTCTTTCGGAATGTAGGCCCACATACCAACCGTAAAAGCCTCAGATTTCCGAAAAACACCCACGTCTTTTAAATCGGCATAGACATCGCCATCTAAGAGTAAGACTTGCCCTTTAGAGGTTTTCTCGAAAGTTGGTTTATCGAGCGTACCTGCATCACGACGCATCACGCCCGTTTGTTTGGGGTTGATACTATTTCTGAGTGAATCTTCAAACGTATAAAATCCTTGTAAGTTAGCTTGTGGTGAAGTATTGTTGGTCAATGATTGATATTCATTATTTTGAAGCCATTTTTCAAAATCTGCCGATGCTGAATTTTGTGTTTCGATAACTTTTTGCTCTTGCTCGGTGATGGAGTTTTTGATAAAATTAACGACTTTTTCTTGTTCAGCAGTAGGTAAAAGTAGGGTAGGCGTGGGAAGGTCATCATTCCATGAAATTTGACCTGCTTCCCGTACATTATTAAAGAAACTGAATAATTCGTAATAATTTTTCTGCGAAATTGGGTCATATTTATGGTCGTGGCATCTGGCACATCCAACCGACATCGCCAAGAAAGCATCACCAAAAGTATTGGTTCTGTCCATGACATATTCTGTCTGAAATTCTTCTTCCACAATGCCACCTTCTAAATTTTGAGGGTGATTTCGATTAAAAGCTGTAGCGACTAGCATATCTTTTGTGGGCGAAGGAAGCAAATCACCCGCTAATTGTTGGTGGATAAAACTGCTATAAGGCATATTGTCGTTGAAAGCCCGAATCACCCAATCACGGTAGGGCGACATATCTCGAAGGCGGTCAACGGTATAGCCATGTGAATCGGCAAAGCGTGCTAAATCGAGCCAATCCGTGGCCATTTTTTCTCCATAATGTGGTGAAGCGAGTAATCTTTCTACTTGTTTTTCGTAGGCGTTGGGGCTATTATCGCTCAAAAAAGCGTCAATTTCTTCGAGAGTTGGGGGCAGTCCAGTCAAATCAAATGATAAACGACGCAATAAAATTTCTCTCGAAGCCTCCTTCGATGCCAACAAACCTTCTTGTTCTAAACGACTAAAAATAAAATTATCAATTTGATTAATAGGCGAAAAAGGAAGCGTGTTTTTAAGAGGAGGAATAGACCTTTTTTGTGGTTTCACAAAAGCCCAATGAGGTTGATAAACCGCTCCATTTTCAATCCATTTGATGATGACAGCTTTTTCGTGAGCCGACAAACTCAAATGAGATTTGGGCGTAGGCATCACGTAAGTTGGGTCGGTCGAAAGAATTCTGTGGAAAACCTCACTTTTCTTTAAGTTTTTTGGCGAAATAGCTACTTTTTCTGGACTTTCGGGCAGTTGTGCATAAGCGGCCTCAGCTAAATCTAAGCGTAAACCTGCTTTTTGCTTGGCTTTATCGGGGCCGTGGCAAGCAAAGCATTTATCGGATAAGATGGGCTTTACATGAAGATTATAGTCTAAGGTTGCGGGTAAATTTTTATACGCAATGGCCACATCTTCGGGTAATTTTGCGGGGTCGGCAAGCTGATGCCCATTCGGCTTAAATGCCCACAAATAAATACAAGCAATGAGTAATAGTAGGTATTTTTTCATGATTGACCTCTTGCTTTAAATTCTTATTTAATCGTTCTATTCGTATCAGGCTTTGAAAACTGAAATTCTCCTGTTTCGATTTGTAATTTGGGCAATGCCTTTTTCAATTGTTCAATGCCCGATTTACTCGCTTTGGTTTGCCATAAATAAACTACTTTTAAGTTGGGGTATTTTGTCAAAGCTTCCAACCCTCTATCAGTAATATTTGTGCCGTATAAATTGAGTTGTTCGAGATTTGGTAATGTTTTTAAATGTTCTAAAGAAGCGTCTGTTATGGCAGTATTTTCAAGGTTTAATTTTTTTAGGTTTTTAAAATTAGTGATTTTCTTGATAGCTTCATCATTGACTGGTTGATTACTTAATCTTAGGTTAACGAGTTGATTACTAGTGCTTTCTAAATCGTTTAATAATGAAGGTTGATAGTTTCTGACATTCACAAAATTGGCCGAAATATAATTTGAACCATTGTTTAAATAAGTAATTCCAATGTTTTGTTGTTTTAATTTTTCCAACACCGTTGGACTAATGGCCTCTACATTATTTGCCACTAATCTTGAATCCTCTTTTTCAATGATTGGAATATCTGCAATTGCTTCAGATGAAATCTGTGTATTTTGAATGAAGGTTTGCTCCAAAGGCCTTTGATTAGAGATGGTCTCTATTTCTTCTACAAAAGAAGCCCCTTTTTTTATCCAAAAATGGATAGCCGAAATCTCACTTTTGGTAAGCTGCGTTTTCCCTTTTGGTGGCATGTGTTTTTCATCATCTTCGGGTAAAATTAGGTGAGTGAATAAGGTGCTTTTGCTTGGATTTCCAGCGAGTAGAATTTGCCCATTTTTACCACCTTTTTTGATAAATACTTCTGTATCTAAACGTAAACCACCTTTCTTTTTGCTTGCTGAATGGCAATTATAGCACTTTGTTTTCAGAATCGGCACAATCTTATCTCGATACACAAAAGATTTTCTTACAGTATTTTGAGAGCTTGTTTTTGTGCTATCAATGCTATCAAAAGAAGCCATTTTTGTGCTATCTATGGGTGCAGAAATGGCGGTTTTTGTAGAAAAAAAGTAGCCTTCACCGTGTGTGAGATTTCCTCCGAAATGCCCCGATATCATCAAACAAATGATGGTTGCAGTTGCCAAAATCCAGCGATAATTTTTGAGAAAATAGGCTAAAATTCCGAGAATGGCCGTGCTTATGCCCGTCCATTGATGTTTGAAAATGGCTTCGGTTTCGTAGTCGCCAGATTGGGCTAAAAACCAACCTGCGATACAGGCCATTACAGAAGAAATCGTTCCGAGAAGTAGTGCTAAATTAATGGCAGCATTCATGTCGATTTTTCTGAATTGCTGTACAACCATCATTACATAAGCAAAAATCAGAATGCCGATGGGCAAATGCACAATGAGTGGATGTAAATGTCCGATTAATTCTGTTTGAAACATTTTTGTTTTTGTACAAAGATTTTCTCAAAATTAATCAAATTTACTTCTCAGAAAAGAAAGTAGTAAAATTAGATTTTATGCAGATAAAATAGGATGGAGGGTATTTTTGGAAAAGTTAGCCATCGTAGATTTCAAGACAATCAAGCTCTTTATCTTTCAGGAATTCATTAATGACTTCAACTTTATTGACTATAATTTTTGCTAAATGATTGGTTGAGCAGTTTCGGACTCGCAACCATAGAATTTTTTGGTGGAGGTGAATTTTCAAGAATTATATTGTCAAAATCTTCATCTAAAGTCAAAATAGCATCGAAACCTTGTTGTTTAGCATTTCTGAAAATGACAATATCAGGTGCATCAGTCCAACCAAGTGTGCGAATGTGTGCAACTTCAGTGAAGAGATGATTAATATGCGAAATTATACGAAAAGAAATGTTTTGGTCGATAACAATTTTCATGCTGCAATCAAAGTTCGTTTGGCTCGATTGGCAGAAAATTCAAGAGCGGCTAAAATATCTTCTTTAGTCAATTCTGGAAAATCAAGAAGGATTTCATCAAAACTCATTTCGGATGCTAACCACCGTAAAATATCTTCTACGGTGATTCTCATGCCACGAATACACGGTTTCCCGTTTCGTTTGCCTGCTTCGACAGTAATAATATTTTTGAAGATATACATTTCGTTGAAGTTTTTACAAATATAAACAATCCAATTTTATTTGTTTGGCTATAATGCTATAATTTCCCTTTCAAGAAATCAGCCGTAAAATTTCCTTCGAGTTTTACCATTGCTTCGGGTGTGCCTTCAAAAGTCAAATATCCACCTTTTTCGCCACCTTCGGGGCCTAAATCAATAATCCAGTCGGCCGATTTAATTACTTCCATATTATGCTCGATGATAATCACGGTATCACCTTGGTCAACCAAAGCATTAATGGCTTTCAAGAGTTTTTTGATGTCGTGGAAGTGCAAACCCGTAGTTGGTTCATCGAATACAAAGAGCGTTTTACCTTTATCAGCATTGCCTTTGCTCAAGAAAAACGCCAGTTTTACACGCTGTGCTTCGCCACCCGATAGCGTACTTGACGACTGCCCCAAACCAATATAACCCAAACCCACATCTTGAAGGGGGCGAAGTTTATCGGCCAGTTTTGGTTCGGTGGTGCTGAAAAAATCAATGGCTTCGTCAACGGTCATTGCCAAAATATCGGCAATATCTTTTTCATTATATTTTACTTCCAAAATCTCCTGTTTAAAGCGTTTTCCGCCACAACTTTCGCATTTTAGACGTACATCGGCCATAAATTGCATTTCGATGGTTTGCTCACCTTCACCTTGACAGGCTTCACAACGCCCACCGTCAACGTTGAATGAGAAGAAAGCTGGTTTGTAATCTCGTGCTTTTGAAAGTTGTTGTTCGGCCATCATTTGGCGAATATAATCATAAGCCTTGATATAGGTAACGGGGTTTGAGCGAGATGATTTTCCAATCGGATTTTGGTCAATCATTTCAACCTGTGTGATGCGGTCGAGTGAGCCAACCAAACCAGCGTATTTGCCAGCTTCTTCGCTGTATTCACCTTTCAAACGAGCGATAGCTGGGAATAGAATTTTACGAACTAAAGTCGATTTTCCCGAACCACTCACGCCCGTAACAACCGTTAAGACACCTAACGGAAATTTTACATCTACTTCTTTGAGGTTGTTTTCTCTTGCACCTTTCAGTTCAATAAAATCAGATGGTTTTCGGCGTTGAATAGGTACAGGAATTTGGTCGATTCCTGTAAGAAAATTGATGGTGTGGGAAACGGTTGAATTGATAACTGATAATTGATAATTGATAATTGACTCCCAACTTCCTTGAAAAATCAACTCACCGCCCAGTCTTCCAGCATTTGGGCCGATATCAATGATTTGGTCGGCGGCACGCATCACTTCTTCTTCGTGTTCGACCACAACCACTGTATTCCCCATATCTCGCAAGGATTCCAGAACGCTTACTAAACGCTGTGTATCTCGTGGGTGTAAGCCAATACTTGGTTCGTCAAGAATGTACATCGAACCAACCAACGAACTCCCGAGGGAAGTAGCCAATTTGATACGCTGAAATTCTCCGCCCGAAAGACTTGAAGCAAGACGATTGAGGGTTAAGTATCCCAACCCAACTCGCTCCATAAATTCCAGTCGGCTGTTTATTTCTATCAAGATTCTTTTAGAAATGGCTTTCTGATAATCAGGCAATTCTAAATTTTTGAAGAAAACTGCCAAATCCGAAATCGGCATCAAAACCAAATCAACGATTGATGCACCACCGATTTTTACGTAACCAGCATCTTTGCGTAGGCGTGAACCTCGGCAATCGGGACAATCTGTTCGGCCACGGTAGCGAGAAAGCATCACACGGTATTGCACTTTATGTACTTGGCTTTCGATGTCAGCAAAGAAAGCATCAAGCCCTTGAAAATATTCGTTACCCGTCCAAAGTAATTGTTGTTGTTCGGGAGTTAAGTCTTTGTATGAGCGATGAATCGGAAAGTCGAAACGAATGCCATTTCTGAGCAAAGGAGCAAGCCATTCGCTCATGCGTTCGCTTCGCCACGGAGCAATAGCTCCTTCAAAAACGGATAGATTTTTGTCTGGAATGACTAATTCTGGGTCAATTCCCAACACTTTTCCAAAACCTTCGCAGCGTTTACAAGCACCGTAAGGATTATTGAAAGTAAAAAGATTTACGCTTGGCTCCTCAAATGCTATTCCGTCGAGTTCAAATTTATCAGAAAATTTGCTGCGAATAGTGTGGCGTTCGCCAGTTTCGGCGTTTGTCGTAATAATATCAACAATACACTCGCCTTCTCCCTCAAAAAATGAAGTTTGAACCGAATCTGAGAAGCGAAATTGCGTATCTTCATCATCGTGTTTTACTACGTTTCGGTCAATCAGAATTTCTAAATCTTGTTCGGGCGAAAGCTTAGTTTTGGCTTCTTGTAATTCTTCGATTTGCTTTATTTCGCCATCCACTACAATACGAGTGTAGCCTTTTTGAAGTAAAAGCTCTAATTCTTTCTCTATTTTTCGGCCTTCTTTTACTTTCAGAGGCGTTAGAACCATTACTCGTGTGCCTTCTTCGTGCGAAAGAATAAAATTTACAACATCGGTTACAGTGTCTTTTCGCACTTCTTGCCCCGAAACAGGCGAGTAGGTAATACCCGCACGGGCAAAGAGAAGTTTTAAGTAATCATAAATTTCGGTAGTTGTACCAACCGTTGAGCGAGGGTTTTTAGTAGCAACTTTTTGTTCGATGGCAATCGCTGGCGAGACGCCCTTGATATAATCGACTTCGGGTTTTTCCATTCGACCCAAAAACTGACGAGCATACGAACTCAAACTTTCAACATACATACGCTGCCCCTCGGCAAAGAGTGTATCGAATGCCAAAGAAGATTTGCCACTTCCCGAAAGCCCCGTGACTACTACGAGTTTGTTGCGGGGAATTGCCACATCAATATTTTTGAGATTATTTACTTTTGCTCCCTTGATGATGATGTACTGCTTTGGGTCAAGAGATTCGACGTCGGTATGATGTGTATTTTGGGTATTATTCATTCAGTTTTTAAAGAATAGCTCGAACTAATTTAACCAATTTTGGGGTAATATAGTTTCGTTATTTTTGGATAATTAAGCGTGATGAATCTTCGATGCCATCACCTTTGATTCTGATAATGTAAGAACCTTTTTCTAAGCTCTTTAAGTCGGTTTCTATTCGCTCGGAGGTATCATTAGCTCTAAATTTTAAAACTTGTTTTCCTAAAAGATTATAGATACTCACTTCTACGTTCTTGATATTTTCTTTCGTATCAATATATATTAGGTCACTGGCAGGGTTAGGATATACCGAAATAAGGCTATTTGCTGCTTTAAAAACAAGCACATTTGATGCAATAGAAGAACAGTTAATGGTTTGATTATTAGGTGCTTGATAAGTTCTGATTGTTGAAACTTGATAATTTCCATCTTGAGAAACTTTCAGATTCTGAGTTGTTGTTCTTGAGAAAATTACCTTATCTTTTTTCCATTCAAACTGATCGTTTGTAGTCAAATCTGAACTCGAAGTGGTTAAGTTAAAAAGACCTGTTTGGGCAATTGTTGGTTGTTGGGGAGATGGGTTTATACTCAAAGTTGGCAGTACTGTTGATGGAGAAACACAACCAAAATTATCATTTATCTTTACAGAAAGTTGGTAAGTACCTATTTCTGTTAATTTCAATAGTTTGGTAGTATCATTATTACTCCAAAGTATTTTATTATTATCGACCGAAAGTTTGATGGTATCGCCTCTGCATATATTATTTGCAGGTAAAATATTAACCTTTGGAGCAGCGGGAGTCGGTTTTATCTCAACTAAAACTTTATCAGAAACGGTTGAGAAGCATCCTGCATCGCTCTTTGTTTTTGCTGATAATTCATAAACTCCAATACGGCTTAACTTTATATTTGGTGAAGTGCTATTATCGCTCCAAAAGATATTTTGAGTTATATCTGTTGAAAGTGTAATACTTTCACCTTCACAAACGCTACTGGCTGGCGAGACCGTGATTTTAGGTTGTAAAGGAAGCGGATTTGCTTTCACAGATACTTTGTCTGAAACCTCCGAAACGCAACCAAAATCATTTTTTGTCCTTACTGTAAACTCACCAGTATTACCGACTGATATTTTCTGTGTACTTTCTCCCGAACTCCAAATGTATGACTTTGCCCCCGAAATATTAGCTGTTAGTTCAACTTTGTTGGAGCCATCAGTGCAAAATTCCAGACTTTTATCGGCCGTAATTACTGGTTTTTGTGAAGGATAAATCAAGTTGGTATTGATACTCGGAACGAGTAATTTATTGCCTCTAAGGTCTTTTACCGCTACCGAAAAAGTGCCTTTATCGACCGTAATTTGATTTGTTTTGGCATTATTCGACCATTCGTAGCTTCTTAATCCTTCAGGTAGTTTGATGCTTACTCGATTGTTTGCATCGCAGTTGATTTCGGGTTCGATGATTGATTTTGCCAAAATTGGTCGGGAATTTCTGAAAAAATTATCGTCCAGTGATTTATCCCAGTTTTCGGCTAAAAGCGAAATTCCCATATTACCAGGAACATTCTGAAAATGCACATTATCAATGCGTGGAATTTGCAGATTATCAGTGAATGGCCCCGCAAAAACATTATTCCCCGCTGTATTGATTACTCGATTTTGTCCGCCAATGACTTCAGGGTTCGATGGAGCTAAGTATGTAACCGAAGTTCGAGCTACCATCCAGGTAAGGTTTTCGTCGAAATCATTTCTTGAAATATCAATCACACGTTGAAGATTAGTAGAATAAGCATCAGCCGAAAGCCTATTTGGCGAATTATCGGTTTCGCCTTGAATCCAAAGCAGCGACCTAACGCCCATTAAAGCACCATAATACTGTAGTGTATTTTTGAGGTTGACATAAGGCAAGCCGTTCGGTAACTGAAAACGGCCGCCAACATCCAAAACAAAATTGAAAGTTGGTTTCCCTTCGGCACTTTCTCTCCAATTAATGACCGAAACCAGCAAAAGTCCTTCATTAAAAAACGCCACTGGCACATTTAGTCTCCGTACGAGCCTATCGCCCAATTCACCATAACACCAAGGTCCATCGCCCTGAGGAGCTACATTTACGTTATCGCTCAATTGTACAAAATTAAGATTTTCTGGCAGTGGATCTAAAACATTACTATTCTGAAAATTAATGGCATTTACTCTATCATCTGTTGCTCCTTTTGCTCCATAATTGGGTATTCCTTGGGCGTTTGATTGCCCCAGAGCGATAAAAACCTCGCCAATTCCTACTTTTTCAATACTTATTGTTTTGATTGTGTTATTGTTTTTAATAGCCCTAATATCAAGTCTATACCAACCGCCTTGTCCTTGTATTTTTCCTGCAAAATACCCTGCTTTTGGTTTATCCTGTACTAATGTCCAGTCAGTCTCTACACCTTGCCCTGCTACGATTGGAGTAAGCTTTGCCTCGATTTTATCAATATCTTCCGAATAATTACCAATAATATTCACAAAACCTATATTGTCGTTGTTTCGCTGAAAAACAATTCTATTAGTAGGAAAGCTAACACTTATTTGAGCCAAAATATCAAAACAGATTATTGTAAAAAGCAAGACAAGAAGTAGCTTTTTGTTGAATGTAAGGGGCATCGGAAGGTTGTTTATCGGAATGTGAATGATGGCAATTTAAAGCAAAAATAAGGACTTTCAATCAACATTTATCAATCCAGTACTATTTTTAGCAAATCAAAAGATAAAAATACGCTCCGAAATACCGTATTTTTGCAAAATAAAACTTAAACCTCCCCAAAGAAAATTGGAAACATCTTTCGCAGTTATTTTTGATATGGACGGTGTCATCTGCGACACAAACCCTTATCACTCACTTGCTTGGAAAGCATATCTTGATAAACACGGAATCGCATCAAGTGAAGAGGAATTTATTGCTCACATGTATGGCAAAAGCAATAGCTATATTCTGAAACATTTTTTTAAAAGAGAAATCGTTGGCGAAGAATTCGACCGTATGGAGTTTGAGAAAGAAGCTCTTTTTCGTGAAATCTACGAAGCTCATGTAAAGCCAATTGCTGGTTTAATTGAGTTTATCGAAGACCTAAAAGCCAATGGCGTTAAAACGGGCATCGCAACTTCTGCTCCTTACTTAAATATGGAAATGATTCTGAGTAAATTGCCTTTACGAGATAAAATGCAGTCATTACTCGCCAGCGAAGACGTAAGTACACACAAACCAAATCCAGAAGTTTACCTAAAATCGGCCTCAAACTTAGATATTTCGCCCGAAAGGTGCGTAGTTTTTGAAGATTCATTCTCAGGAGTAACCGCAGGAAAAGCCGCAGGTGCAAAAGTTGTGGGAGTACTTTCGACATATAAAAAGGAAGAATTGCCAGTTTGCGATGATTACATCACTAACTACGAAGGACTTACCTATCAGAAAATCAAAGAAATCATAGGATAGATTTTATAGATTGTTTGTTTATGATTTCCGCAGATTAAACAAAAATCTGTGGAAATCAGCGTTATGAAATATCGGTTTCATCAGCGTGCCATATTTTAACAGCCAAAAAGAACTCCATTAATATAATCGCTTCAACTGACAAGTTAGAAACTTGTGCTACTATATTGTTTATAATGCTTACTCACTTACGTACTTTTTTTACCCATCGACAGGGTTTGGCCATTGGTATGGTCTTTATTTCGGTGGGTTTTTTATTTGGGAATTGGGCAACTTTAATTCCCTATATCAAACAAAAATTTGACTTAAACGATGCCCAACTTGGTTTACTACTGCTAAGTTTTCCTATCGGAGCAACGGCCATGAACCCGTTTTCGACTTTCTTCATCAATCGCTTCGGAATGCTCAATACAACTATTATTGGGCTGATTTTACTGGCTACGACATTCGTTTGTCCAGTTGGTGCAAGTTGGTTGCCTCTTACTTCTTTTAGTCTTATAATTGTAGGAATGTGTCTTTCGGTTACAAATGTGGCCATGAACACTTGCGTAACGAGCCTTGAGCATCAATATGGCATCAATATTATGTCAACTTGCCACGGAATGTTCAGTGCTGGGCTGATGTTTGGTTCAATTGCCGCCAGTATTTTGCTTGGAATGAAAATCGAGCCAGTTTTGCAGATGGCGGTCATCGCTGGCGTGATTACGGCTTTGGTTCTGTTACTCCGACCAACAATTTTAGGTATTCACGAAGAAAAAATTACTGAAGAAGAAAGTGGTCAAGCAAAATTTATTCTCCCAAAAGGAGCTTTACTATTAATGATTCTGATAAGCCTATGCACTAATGTAACCGAAGGCACAATGGCTGACTGGACTGCTGTTTATATGCGAGATATCGTTCAGACCGATGATTATTTCATTGGTTGGGGTTTGGCTGGTTATTCAATGTTTATGTCGTTGGGGCGTTTCGTGGGCGATGCTCTCATTCCTCGTTTTGGAGGTAATGCTGTTCTTCGCACAGGTGGAATCATCGCCGCTTTGGGAATTACGTTGGCCGTTATCTTTCCTTACACCATCACGGCCATTTTGGGTTTTACGCTCGTAGGTGCGGGTGTATCTTGCGGAGCTCCTATATTATATGGTAGTGCGGCTCGTGTGCCAGGGATGGCCAAAGGTGCAGGTTTAGCCACCATGAATACTTTCAGCATGGGAGGTTTTTTGGCGGGTCCAGTTTTGATTGGATTTATCTCAAAAAGCGTAAGTCTTCCTTTTGCATTTTCAATAGTGGCAATTTTAGCTCTTGTTTGGGCGTTTTTGGTAAATCGAGTAAAATTGTATTAAGCGTTTTCAAAAACCGCTCAATCTTCCTAACAATCACATGCCAATTTTTTATTTACCGTTAAATAAAAAATATTGTTTATAAAGGCTATTATTCAACAGAATTATAGCCAAATGCCTGTGTATGGAATGATAATTGCTTAGTTTTATTATAGAAAGCATCGGAAAATTCTTAATAAAATCCCCAACAACCACTCATTAAGACGTTGTTGACCATTAAATAAAATTTAATAAGAAAGTTTTTTCTTATTAAAACAAGTATTTACCTTTATATCAGGAAAACAAGATAAACGTATTAATATATGAAAAAAATCATCTACTTACTTGGCGTCTGCTTATTGGCTGGCCATGTTAATGCACAGTTTGTCAATAGCACAGACTTCTACGTAAGCGAGGGTGCAGTTGTGAGCTTCAATACCGATGTAGTAAATGAAGGCAAAATTACTAATAACGGTAGAGTCCATTTCCAAAAAAACTTAGAAAACCTTAGCTCGGTTCAATCAACAGGTGTAGCCGTTTTTGATGGTAACGGAACTCAACTTATTAAAAGTAAAAACGAGCTTTCATTCGGCCAACTAATGTTGGATAATGATGTGAAACTCGAAACTCCACTTCGTATAAATGAAACTATTTCATTTCGTCGTGGCGTAATTGAATCTTCATCAATAAACCCATTAGTATTTTCAGTAGATGCAAAACATAATGGTGCTTCTGATTTCTCACACGTAAGAGGTGTAGTAAAAAAAGAAGGTAGTGAAGCTTTTGAATTCCCGTTGGGCGATGGTACTAACTTCCGTTCTTTTAAAGTTGCTCGCAGTTCAGAAAATCAAACACTTTCTGCAACATATTTATACAAAAGCCCATTGAATATTTCTGGTCAAGTTTCAGAAAATGTTGAGACAATTAATGAAAATGAATACTGGACTTTGAAATCAGAATCAGTGAAAGCTTCGGCACAAGTTTCTGTAAATAGTCAATTTGGCTTAGAAGATGTAGCTTATTTGAAAAGAGGTACTTGGGATGTTTTGGAAGATTCAAAGCTTTCAGCCTCAACTGATTTGTCAAGTGGTACTTTATTTACACTTGCAAGAAGCCGTAATATTAAAGCTGAGATTGGTGTTTATCCTAACCCAACTGAGGGAGAATATTTCTTGAAATTAGGTGGAATGAACGAAAATGAGCAAATCACCGTAGATGTAACAAATCAAGATGGCTCAACAATCATGCATAAAGAAGGTTTAGTAAAAGATTTACGCAGAGCGTATCAACTACCAGAAAATCTTCCAGCTACTGAATTAGCAGTACGTGTACAAAGAGTGGGTAATAAGCCATTGACTCAAAAAATGATTTTGAAGAAGTAATATTCATACCGAATACCATCCTACTAAAATATCAAAAGGTTGCTTACAATTTTTGTGAGCAACCTTTGTTTTTTGTAGAATATTTGATAATTATCCACTATTTTGCTCAAAAATTTAGCGTTTCTATGGAATTGTCGAAAGGAAAAATATTAATAGCAGAACCATTCTTGGGCGATAAAAACTTCGAGCGAAGTGTAGTGTTGCTCTGCGAATATAATGAGCAAGGAGCTTTTGGTTTGGTACTTAATCAGTTGACAAATCTAAAATTGGATGATGTAATGGAAAATGTTTATGGCGATCTGCCCCTTTATTTGGGCGGTCCAGTTGAGCAGAATACTTTACATTTTATTCATCGATTAGGCAATGAAATTGAAGGAGCGATTGATATCGGTAATGGTATTTTTTGGTCGGGTGACTTCGACCAAGTAAAGACTTTGGTGAATATTGGCAAAATCGCTGAAAATGATATTCGACTTTTTATTGGCTATTCGGGCTGGTCGGGTGGGCAATTAGAAGGTGAACTAAAACAAAATTCTTGGATAGTATCAGATACCGATGCCAGTTTGATTTTTGAAACACCAAGCAAAAGTTTTTGGCGTGAAGTACTGAAACGCATGGGTGGACAATACAAAGTTTTATCAAATTACCCAACCGACCCACGGCTGAATTAGAAATATTTATCTTCAAAAGCCAGTTTTTGGCGGTTATTTAAGCTATTTTTGCAGATATTTAGACAAAAGATATTAGACAATAGACAAAAGAAGAATGCCTTTTCTCATATCTCGTGTCTATTGTCTCACGTCTTATTTATTATAATCAATGCAATCAGTACCGACAAACTTCTTTAATCGGCAGACTTTATTTCTACTTTTATTTTGTATTATTTATTTCTCATTATCGTTGCCAGCGGGTTATGCGGGGTTCAATATTGATGCTTCATGGCACGAGTCGCTCGTGATGGCGATTGATAAAGGCTTTGTTTTTGGGCGTGATTTTATATTTAATTACGGCCCATTGGGTTATCTCAATACTGGACTTCTACCCAAAAGTGTCCCGATCTGGGTGTTGGTTGCAGCCGAAGTTTTTACGCTACTCAATTACATTATTATCATTAAATATTGTTTTCAGAAGGCAGGTAAAAATTGGTGGATTGTGGCAGTTGCATCGTTGTTGATTTTAATGCCATGGGGCTTTATTTCTGATACTTCATTTACTTTTTTCTATTTCTTTTTGTTTTGGTTGCTTTATGCACTTCGCACTCGTAATTCGGTTGCTTTATTGTTAGTAGTTCTAATTTCAGTACTCATTTTCTACATAAAAGTCAATCTAAGTATTATCGTTTATGGTCTTTTTGCGGCTTCGTTGCTATATTTTTGGTTGATTAAAGCTTTTACATTCCGTACAGTCATTGTTTGTTGGGTTGCCCAAATTGTATTGACTTATGCACTTTCGTTTATTTTGCACGTAGATATTCCAGCGTATCTTGAAGCCAGTCTAAAAATTATTGATGCTTACCAAGACGCAATGGCTGCCATGCTTCTGAGTACCAAAGAATTGCTTTCTTTACTGTTTTTCGAAGCATTGATTGTGTTGGTGGTTTTAGCTTTTATCTTCAAGTCATTTCGGTCTATTTTTCAGAAAAATTTCGAGGGTGTTTACTTATATTTGCTCATTGCCCTTGCTTGGTTTTTGGGTTTCAAACAAGCCCATACGGCCGTTGGTGCTTATAATATTTTCGGTTTTTTCTTATTGATGCCTCCGTTGGCCGCTTTGATTTATTTATTTACCGAAAATTCGTATAAAATTGGGGCTGGGCGAATGTTCTTAGCTGTTTTGTGCCTACAATTATTAGCTACTCAGTTGATTCGTTTTTATATTGGAGAAAAGACACTCAAAGGTTATTTGCTGACTTATCCGCCAACGAGTATTTCCAAGAAAATTTCAGAGAAAGGTTTTTCAGGAAAAGATTTATTTGAAATTTTGGAACAGAAAAATCCTGTGAATTACCTAAAAAGATTGGTTACTTACGAATACAATGATAATTTTAAAAACTCTCCAGTTAAGTTACCAAAAGACTTATTGGCTAAAGTAGAAGATGCCAGTATTGATATTGTTCCGCACCAGATTTCACACATTTATTTCAATCAACTAAATTATAATCCACGACCAATCATACAATCTTATCAAGCTAATAGTGATTGGTTGATGAAAAAAAATGGCGAGAAATATCTTTCAGCAACAGCTCCTGAATTTGTGTTGTTTCGCACCGAAGCATTTCGAGAGCAAAATCCATTTTGGGTAGAAACCGATTTAAGCGAAGCTCTTTTAAGAAATTACACACTGACCGATACAACCATAATTCAGCAAGATACGTTTTATCTATTCCAGAGAAATAAGGTACTTAAAGGTCTGACATATAACGACTTATCAACTATTAAATTTAAACTAAGCGAAGATATTCAGTTACCAAAATCAGCGAATCCGATTCGTTTTTCTGCAAAAATCAATTATAGTATAAAAGGAAAACTGGCGAGGTTATTTTTCCAACCGCCTTATTTATATTGTTTGGTCACTTACGAAAACGGTCGCCAAGAAAATTTCCGAGTAATAGATAAAATCTTGCGTGGAGGTGTATTTATCAATCAAAAAGTAACCACACAAGCCGAAGCCTGTAACTTTTTCTTAAATAAACGTGTTGATAATCAGAGAGTTACAAAAATTCGATTTTGGGCAAAATATACTTCTGGCTTTGATGAAAGTATAGAAGGGACATTTAAAGAATTAAAAATTACCAATTAAATTGTAAATAGGCCCTCTCATGAGGAGGGTTGGATGGGGTTTATGGAAGAAATAGAAAATACATTTGAGCAATTTGAGCTTAATCGTCAGTTATTGAATGCAGTAGCAGACGCTGGTTATACCATACCTACACCGATTCAGCAGAAAACTATCCCCTTAACGTTACAAGGGCATGATGTTTTAGGAATCGCTCAAACGGGTACAGGCAAAACAGCTGCATATCTTTTGCCAATTTTGATGAAAGTAAAATATGCACAAGGCAAATTACCTCGCTGCTTGATTTTCGCACCCACTCGTGAGTTGGTGATTCAGATTGATAAAGCAGTAGGCGAACTTGCAAAATATACCGATATTCGTCATGTCGCACTCTATGGCGGTCTTGGCCCTAAAACTCAAATCGAAGCCATTCAAGCGGGCGTTGACATCATCGTTTCGACCCCTGGCCGATTCATGGATTTGTATTTGCGTGGTGATATTGGAGTAAAAGACATCAAAATTATGATTCTGGACGAAGCCGATAAAATGATGGATATGGGTTTTATGCCACAGATTCGAAGTATTTTGGAGGTTATTCCTACAAAACGGCAAAACTTGCTGTTTTCGGCTACTTTTCCCGAAAAAGTAGAAAGGTTTTCGTATGAATTCTTAGAATTTCCGACCAGAGTAGAGGTATCGCCACAAGCAACAACTGCCGAAACCATCAAGCAACGAATGTTCACAGTACCAAATATGCAAACCAAAATCAATATTTTGGAGTATCTTTTCAAGACTGGTGAAATACAAAAAACGATTATTTTTACTCGCTCAAAAGATATTGCTGATAAAGTTTTCGAGGCTCTCAAAGGCTCGGTTGTTCCGAAAGGAGAGATTCGAGTGATACATGCCAACAAAGGGCAAAATACTCGTATAAACTCAATGGATGCGTTTCGAGAAGATGCCGTAAAGGTTTTAGTGGCTACCGATGTAGCAGCAAGAGGCATTGATATTGAGCATGTTACACACGTAATCAATTTTGATGTGCCGTTAATCTACGAAGATTATGTGCATCGTATTGGCCGTACGGGGCGAGCAAATAATGTGGGTGAAGCCATTACGTTTTTGACTCCTCCCGAAGAGTATCACATCAAGAAAATTGAGAAAATCATTCGTATGGAGATTCCTCGTGAGTTGATTCCTCTCGATGTTGAAATCGCTCCGACACCATTTGATGAAAACCAAGCAATGTTGCTCGAAATTGATAATCAACGCAAAAAAGAGGATCCGAATTTTAAAGGAGCTTTCCACGAAAAGAAGAATCCAAAAGCAGCAGCGGCTAAGAAAAAAAACATGAGTTCGGGTAAAAGTGGGAGAGGTTCTTCTCCAAAAAGTTCGTCTTCGAGTGGTAAAAAATATGGTTTCTCAAAAAGCAATAAAGGTTCTAAGAGATAAATTACAAATGCTCGATATATAAAATCTTATCGGGCATTGTTTTTGTAAACAATATTAGGAATCATTCGTTTATAAAATTCAGTAAGAAAGTATTTGAAAAGAATTAAGCATTTTCGCTCAAAAAAACTTTTCAAATCCTGTTAAATTTTAAGAGAAAAGCTAATAAATTTACAACAGATGTCGTTATATCTGTGATGTATCTGTCAAAAATTGCTAATGAGATTTTTATTATTATCGAGTTTGTGTATTTTCGTTTCTGCCGATATAATAGCCCAACAAGCTGTTTTTCGCTCGCAGAGTGCCAATCTTAATAGCTATTCAACGCCAAGCAAAGTTCAATCAAACTCTTCAAATACGAAGTCGTTTGTGCCTCCACAGGATACCCAAACACAAGTAGTTAAAAAGAAACTTGCTCCAAAAGGAGTAAATATTCATCTTTTGCCACTTTTTGGAGAATTCGAGAAAACCGATGCCCAAAAAGCAGTTGATGAAGAGTTTTTGAAAGCTTGTGATTTGAATTTCAAAACCCGTAGCGAAGCCAGTGAGTTTTTTGCAACTCGTGCATGGGAATATTTGGGTGAAGGAGAAAAAGATACGGCAACGTATCGCTTCAATTTAGCATATTTACTTGACGATGAAAATTCTGATGTTTACTGGGGTTTAGGGGTAATTGCCTATCAAAATGAAAAGTACGCTCAAGCCATTGATTTAATGAATCGTGGGCTTGAAATTGAAGATGATGATAATGTAACACTCATTGTTGACCTCGCTACTGTTCATATTAAATGCTTTACGGTTGATGCCGAAAAAGAAGATTTAAGAAAGGCGTTTGAGCTACTCACAAAAGCACTTACGAAGCAACCAGAATCGGCCAATGCACTTATGCAAATGTCTTTGGCAAAACTTCTCAACGAAGAAATTGACGAAGCGTGGGAGCGTTTTCATCAAGGATACGAACTCGACCCCGACAATGCCAGCATTGAGATTCTCGAAGGACTTTTGGCAAAAAAAGAAGACCCAAGAGGTATTTTTAAGAAGAAAAACTAAGTATTTTTCAGAACGATTAATTCTTTACGGTCTTCAACCAAACAAAACCCACTGCCGAGATAACCCCAAACGACCCCAAAATATACCAAAGAGCATCAAAACCAAAGTGTGCAATAGTCTGAGTACCAACCAACGGAGCAGAAATTTGAGCAATCGACCAGGTCATGGAATGTAAAGCCGAATACTGCCCACGATTATGAGGTTTTGAGCGTTCGATACTAAAGGCGTTCATAAATGGCATGGCGAAGATTTCGGAGAAAGTAGCAAACAAAATTCCGATAATCAGCCAAACGTAGCTATGTGAAAACAAGAAAATTATATAATTGACAACCACCAGACTTGCCCCAAAACTTATCAAATAAAGCTTCTCGAACTTTCCTTCAATTTTATAAATCAATATCATCTCAATCAAGGCAACAATCAGTCCATTTAGCCCTAAAATATAACCAATTTGTATTTCTGTTAACGCACAAACTTGTTTGTAGAAAACTGGTCCAATCGTGAAAAGTTGGAAAAATGCAACCGCATACATCGTCGTGAGTAGCAAGAAAATCCAATATTTTCGGTCACGATAAGCTGAATCTTTTGGGTCTATTTCTACTTTATTTGCCTTAATATCAGCCCTTTTCTGACGAGAACTTCTCAAAAAGAAAAATACTAAAGTTGCCGCTCCGATATTCGTTAGTCCATCAGCCCAAAACAATAAAGTATAATCTCTTGAAGCCAAAAAACCTCCAATGGCAGGCCCAATCGACCAACCAATATTTATGGCTAAACGAATCAGAGAAACCGAGCGAGTGAAAGTTTCAGGTGTACTGAAATCAGCAATCGAAGCAGTATTGGCGGGGCGATAGGCTTCACCAAAAGCACTCAAAAAGAAAACCAACGTACAAATAATATAATAGTTTTGGGTTTGAGAAAGCAATAAAAACATGATTCCGCCCAACAATAAACTAAATAATTGTACTGGAAAATAACCAATTAAGTCGGTCAGTTTTCCCCCGAGAAAAGTCCCGCAGATGGAACCAACACCAAATATTACCATCACAAAACCTGCATCAGTAATGCTAAAACCCAGTTTTTGAGTTAGATAGAGGGTTAAAAAGGCCACAACCATTCCGCCACTTCGATTAATGAGCATCACCAATGCCAATAACCAAACTTGCCGAGATAAACCACCAAAAGCATTACGATAAAGCGAAAGCATATTTTAATATAGAATATGATGCAAAATTTGACCTTTATTATTTCTTTATTCGACTTGAGAACATTCACACTATTTCCTGTAAAATTAGCTTTTTCAGCATTTGCATCAAACCAAACTATTGATTAGTTTTGTCAGATAAAGTATGCTTGCATACTATTTTCTATTCACCAGTATATTAAATCTTACAAATGGAAGCATATATTTATGATGCCGTTCGCACGCCTCGTGGACGTGGAAAATCGGACGGTTCTTTGCACGAAATTCAACCAGTTGACCTTCTCGCAACGGTTTTGAAGGCCATTAAAGACCGCCACGACCTCGATACAAGTTATATCGACGATGTAATTATGGGTTGCGTTTCGCCAATTGGTGAGCAAGGGGCAGACATTGCTCGTACGGCAGTTTTGGCGGCTGGTTATGCCCAAAGCGTGGCGGGTGTGCAAGTCAATCGTTTTTGCTCGTCGGGTTTGGAAGCTATCAATATGGCAGCAGCTTATGTGATGTCGGGGCAAGTAGATATGTTGGTAGCTGGTGGGGTGGAGTCAATGTCGAGAGTGCCGATGGGTTCGGATGGTGGAGCGTTGATGATGAATCCTCAGATAATTTCTCAGCATAAAATTGTTCCGCAAGGAATTTCTGCTGATTTGATTGCCACGAAATATGGTTATTCACGCAATGATGTTGATACGTTTGCCGTAGAATCGGTGCGACGTGCCGTAGCAGCCCAAGCGGGTAGCCTTTATAAATCAATTGTGCCAGTTAAAGATGAAATAGGTTTAACAGTTCTTGACCGTGACGAAGGTATCCGTCCAGAAACAACGCTCGAATCGTTGGGTAAATTAAAACCAGCTTTCGAAATGATGGGTGGCATGGGGCTTGATGCTTTGGCTTTATTGAAATACAACGATTTAGTAAGTATCAACCATGTGCATCATGCGGGAAATTCGTCGCAATTGACTGATGGAGCAGGGGCTTTGTTGATTGGAAATAAAGCAACTGGCGACAAACTCGGACTAAAACCTCGTGCTAAAATTAAGGCATTTGCGATTGTGGGTTCGGAGCCAACAATCATGCTCACTGGCCCAGTACCTGCTACCGAAAAGATTTTGAAAAAAGCAGGCATGAATATCGGTGATATTGATTTATTTGAAGTAAATGAAGCATTTGCGGCCGTTCCGATGCTATTTATGGAGCATTTTGGCGTTGACCACTCAAAGGTAAATGTCAATGGTGGAGCTATTGCTTTGGGGCATCCGCTAGGTGCAACGGGAGCAATTTTATCAAGTACTTTAATCGACGAACTCGAACGCTCAAACAAATCAACGGGACTCGTAACGCTCTGCATTGGTGGCGGAATGGGAATCGCAACGATTTTTGAACGAGTATAGAAAGGTCTGCACCGCAGGTCTGACCCAAATAAAATGCCTTGAGAAGTGATTTTCAAGGCATTTTATTTACGAAACTTTAATTCCTTCTTCATCAAGATATTTACCGATATTAATATTTATTCCATCAAAAAGTTCAATGTCTTTATCCCAACTTCTGATATACCAATCTTCATTAGGTTGAGCAACAATCACTTTTTGAGATGCAGTAATTACCCAAAATACTTTTTCCGTGCCAAATTCAAAGAGTTTTTCGGTTTTCCGAGTTAAGTAATCTATAAAATTACTTTCACTCAAATCGGCATTTGTATCCACTTCAATGGCATATTTTGGTGGGACGTTTGAATATTTTGTGGTTATTTTGTCGGCAGTTAAAACAGTTTTATCATAAACTAAAATGTCACAAGTTAGAATATTGTTGAAGTCTATTTGTAAACTTGGATGGTTTGAATGAATTCGATACTCTAATTTTCTGAAAAAAGAATACAACGCCTCTAAAATATAAGTGGTGATTGTTGACTGTAATCCAGTACAGCCCCAAATTTCTTCATCATTTTTAGCTTTCTTGTAACCCTTAAAATAAATTGTCTTCCCATCTATAATTTCATAGACAAATTTTTCGGGAATTTTCAAATATTTTTCTTTAATCGCCATATCAATAATTGTATTTCTGTGACTAAATTATAAAAAAAAGTATAGTTTTTCTTTGATTTTCAGGTCATTTTTCGACGAACAGGATGTTCGCTCCACAAATACTTATTTAAGAAAAGTTTTATTCCTATTTTTGCAGTTCAATTCAAGAATAACAGAGAATTATGCAAATCAAGGAATTACTGAAGCAATCGCCAAGCGAACAAGAAGTGACCGTGAAAGGTTGGGTACGTACCAAACGTGGGCAAGCAGCCGTAACTTTTATTGCCATTAATGATGGCTCAACGATACATAATATTCAGGCAGTTGCCGAAGGTGGAGCAATAGATGAAGAAACATTGAAGTTGGTTTCGACGGGTGCGTGTGTGGCCGTAACTGGCAAACTTATCGCTTCGATGGGTTCTGGACAAGCAGTAGAAGTAAAAGCAGAGAAAATTGTAGTTTATGGCACTGCTGACGAAACATTCCCGATGCAGCCAAAGAAACACTCAATGGAGTTTTTGCGTGAAAAAGCTCACTTACGTTTCCGTACGAATACTTTTGGAGCAATTTTCCGCATTCGTCATGCTTTGGCTTATGCGGTGCATAAATATTATAACGATAACGGTTTTTTCTATCTTCATACACCAATCATCACGGCTTCTGATGCCGAAGGTGCGGGCGAAATGTTTCATGTGACTAACTTCGACATGGAAAAACCGCCAAGAGTCGAAGATGGAAGCATTGATTATAGCCAAGATTTCTTTGGTCGCCAAACAAGTTTGACGGTTTCGGGGCAATTGGAAGGTGAATTAGGAGCATTGGCATTATCGAAAATTTATACTTTCGGGCCAACCTTCCGTGCTGAAAACTCAAATACTACTCGTCATTTAGCGGAGTTTTGGATGATTGAGCCAGAAGTTGCTTTCTACGAATTGGAAGACAACATGGCTTTGGCAGAAGATTTTGTTCAGACAGTTATCAAATATGCTCTCGAAAATTGTGCAGAAGATTTAGCATTTTTAGAGAAACGTCTTTTAGAAGAAGAGAAAAGCAAGCCACAAAATGAGCGTAGCGAATTGAGTTTGCTCGAGAAATTGAAGTTTGTGGTTGATAATAAATTTGAGCGTTTGACATACACCGAAGCAATCGAAATTTTGCTTCGCTCAAAACCTCATAAAGAGAAAAAATTCCAATATCCAGTTGAGTGGGGAATTGATTTGCAATCAGAACATGAGCGTTATTTGGTTGAAAAACACTTCAAAAAACCAGTGATTTTGACCAATTACCCGAAAGACATCAAAGCATTCTACATGAAGCAAGATGCTGATGGAAAGACAGTTAGAGCAATGGACGTGTTATTTCCAGGTATTGGAGAAATTATCGGTGGTTCGCAACGTGAAGATGATTACGAGAAATTATTAGCTCGCACGAAAGAAGTAGGTATCGACCCAGAAAACATTTGGTGGTATCTCGAAACTCGTAAATTTGGTTCGGCTCCGCACTCAGGTTTCGGGCTTGGTTTCGAGCGTTTGGTATTGTTCGTAACGGGCATGACCAACATCCGTGACGTGATTCCTTTCCCTCGTACGCCTAAGAGTGCAGAGTTTTGATAGACTTTAGATAGTTTTTTCTAAATTTGACAACTCTAAACAGAGTTGTCAAATTTTTATAATGAAACCTCATGAAAATTTCAATAAAAAATTTCGGACCAATTGAGCACTTCGAGTTTGACTTGGAGAAGGATTTGCACGTGATTTATGGCGAAAATAATATTGGAAAATCGTGGGCGATAAATTTAATTTATTTAGTATTAAAAAGTTATGAAAGATTTATTGAGAGTGATGATTTTGAATTCAATGTGAAAACTTCATATGTTAATGAAGTAAAAGAAAATATTTTTGATTTGATGCAAATTGAAGATATAAATAAGTTAGTTCTCAATAATTATTTAGTTGAGTTATGTGAAAAAAATCTAAATATATTTACCGAATTCTTGCACTCTTCTTTAAAAAATACTTTTTCAAATATTGTAAATACTCAGACTAAACTAAAACCTGAAATTGAGATAAAAACAGATTATTTTAGTTTTGACTTCTGTTTTGAAGACAAGGCAATTAAAAAATTACACTTTTCCATTGATAAAGACATACACTTTGACTATGATTTAAAAGAAGAAGATGACGATTTTATTGAATTGATTAGAGATTTTTTTTCTAACAATAAAAAAAAGACAAAAAATAAGAAACTCATAGACGAAATTAAAGAGGAGATTATAGACCAGCTTTCATTTGAAATTGGATTCAGAGGAGTCCAACTTTTTAAGAATTTAGCTCCTGATGCTTTATTTGACTTATACTTCCTTCCGTCTTCCAGAGAAGGGCTACACCATCAATTTAGTAATTTTGGTAATATTTTAGCTGAACTGTCTCGTTTTAGATTTCAAATAAAAAGCCAATTTAAAATTCCAAAGTTAAGTGAACCTATTGCAGATTATTTGAAAAATCTCAGTCAAGTAGATGATAAAGTAATAAATAAGGGTTTGTTACACATTGTTAATAGTATTGAGAGTGAAATATTGAAAGCTAAAATAAAATTTGATAAAAAGAAATCGGAAATAAAATTTATAGATAATCGAACAAAAATACAGTTAGATATTTTAGAAGCATCTTCAATGATTTCTGAATTAGCTCCATTAGTTATTTTTATGCGACATATTATTTCTGTAAAGAAACGTCATTCAAAATATAAATTTTACAGAGTACTGTTTATTGAAGAACCCGAAGCTCATCTTCATCCAAAAGTACAGGTTGAAATGATGAAAATTTTCGTCGATTTAGCTAAATCGGGCGTGAAAGTAGTAATGACTACCCATAGCGATTTTATGATGAATGAGCTTACAAACTTGCTTTTAGAGAAAAAAATTGATGCTGATAAAGTGGGAAGTTACCATTTAGTGATGGGCGAAAAAGGTAGCTATGATGCAGGAGATATGAAAGCAACAAGTGAGGGAATTGAAGATTACAATTTTACGGATGTGGCGGTTGAACAGTATGAAAGACGAATGAGTATTTTAGAAAAACTTAATCAAGAGCATGCTTTTACAGAAGATTCGGCAAGATGAAAGGCTGAAACCCTTGCTACAAGATAGATGTGAAGATGAAGGTATTTGTGTTGAGATTGATAAAAACATTCCAAAAGAAGATTATGTTATCTTAAAATTAGATAGTTTTTATAATACAATTAATTTTGCTACTCCGCCACCTTCTCCCGACTGTTTTATTATTCAGAGATGTGCAGGAACAGATAAGTATGGCATTACTATTGTAGAATTGAAAGGTATTAATAATTCAGATGGCTTTAAAGTTGAAAATATGAAAGCTAAGTTTGAAACTTGCTTTCAAGAATTTATGCTTAAAGATTTTAAGAATTATTTTAATCGTGACTATAGTAAAATACAATTGTATTTTGTGTCAGAAATTGAAATTTACAGAAGAGAAGCTGGACTAAAAATGAAGGTTTTGGAAAGTATTAGTTTTAAATTTAGAGGAAAACCTTATAAAATCAAACCTTTCAAACCAACTCCAGCCGTAAAACCTTGTTATTAAATGCTCATAACCATACTCATATTTCTTGCTGCGATTTTTGCCAATGTGGTCGTTGGGGTGTATGTCGAACGTAAGGTTTCGGCTTTTATTCAAGACCGTACTGGCCCAATGGAGGTTGGTAAGTGGGGGCTTCTACAGCTGATTGCCGACCTTTTGAAGCTGATTCAGAAAGAGGACATCGTGCCTGCTGCTGCTGACCGCCGTATGTTCAAATTCGCTCCATTGATGATTTTTATGGCAATTTTTGCGGGCTTTGCGTTGTTTCCATTGTCGCCAAGTTTGAGAGGTTCTGCCACTCCAACTGGAGTTTTTATGCTTTTGGCGGTGGTTTCGCTTGATATTTTGGGTATGTTGATGGCGGGTTGGTCATCAAATAATAAGTATTCTTTACTGGGTGCGATGCGTTCGGTTGCTCAGATTATCTCTTACGAAGTACCGCTCGGACTTTCGGTTTTGTGCGTAGTTTTGATTACACAAACGCTTGATTTACAGGAGATTAGTTTTCAACAAGGCTTTCTTTCGCTCGAAAAAAACTATCTTTTTGGTATAAAAGCTACGGGCATTGAGGTTAATCAATACGGTGGAATCTTGACTTGGAATATTCTCAGAAATCCGTTTCTATTGATAGTTTTTGTTATTTATTTTATTGCTTCGTTGGCCGAAGCTAACCGAGCTCCGTTCGATTTACCCGAAGCAGAATCCGAGTTAATTGGTGGTTTTCACACCGAATATTCAGGTTTTCGTTGGGCTATTGTGATGCTCTCTGAATACGGAATGATGCTTTTGGTGTCTATTTTAGGAACAGTTTTGTTTCTCGGAAGTTGGAATACTCCTTTTCCAAATATCGGCTCATTTACGCTTGGAAGTTGGACAAGTGGGCAAATCGGACATTGGTCAAGCGACCTTTGGGGAGCATTTTGGTTGATTTCAAAAGCCTATTTCCTGATTTTGATTCAAATGTGGGTACGTTGGACACTCCCTCGCTTGCGTGTTGACCAACTCATGTATCTTTCTTGGAAAGTGCTAACGCCTTTCTGTTTGGTGCTTTTATTAATTTCGGGCGTTTGGCGTTTGTTGATGATTTAACCCAATTCAAACCAGCCTCTAAATTGGTGGGCTTTTTCTTTACTTACGACCACCTCATCTTTGGTTGTAACAACTAATTTTAATTCAATTTTTCCTGTAAAATGTGTTCGATAGCTTTCGATGGTTTGTTTATTGACAATAAACTGGCGATTTGCTCTATAAAATCCTTCGGGGTTCAATAATTCTTCTATTTCATCGAGCGAATTATAGTCTGTAATAAGCCGCTGATTATCAGTGGTTTGAATCCAAATAACTTCATCTCGATAAAAGCAGGCAATTCGTTCGGTTGTTACGGCTACGATATTCCTTTGGAAATGTGCAGTAAATCGAGTCTTAAATTTTGGACTCGTGGAGCGATTTTCTAAATCGCTCAGTAAATGTGTGAGTTTTTCTTTAAAATCGTCTTGATTGGGTGTATGATTCAGCCTTTTAAACTTCTCAAAAGCACTGCGAAGTTCATCTTTATCAATAGGTTTCAACAAATAATCAATGCTATTTAGTTTGAAAGCCCGAATGGCGTATTCGTCATAAGCAGTCGTAAAAATGATTGGGCATTGCGGTTGAATTTCTTGGAAAATATCAAAACTTACGCCATCAGAAAGCTGAATATCAGATAAAATAAGCTCTGGTTCAGCATTAGCTTTAAACCAGTCTAAAGATTCTTTTACACTGCCAATTGTGGCCAATAAAGTTGATGTTGGCTCAAGTTGTTTAACCAAATTTTCGAGATTCTTAGCTACTAATGGTTCGTCTTCTATTAATAATATCTTCATAAAATTTGTATCAAATCAAGGGGATTTTTACTGTAAAAACTTCGTTTTGTTCAATCAATACTTCTTTGTCACTCAGAAAACTATACAATAATTTTAAGTTGTTTAAGCCTTGTCCGTTGGAGGTTTCGACTTGTTTCTTTAATTGAATGATATTTTCTATAAACAAATATTGCTCTTGATTAAAAATATTGATTATCAGTGGATTAGCTTGGTTGACGATGTTGTGTTTTAGTGCATTTTCAATCAATATTTGAAGAGTTACTGGGGCGATTTGCAAATCTAAAACATCTATTGAAATATTGAAATTTATGCTGAGAGATTCTCCAAAACGAGTTCGAAGCAAAGCGACATAATTCTTGATAAAGTTTAATTCTGTTTCGAGACTGACCAAACCCTTTTCTTTGTTTTGTAGCACATAGCGGAAAACTTTGGCCAGTTGCCTAAGAAAATCACTTGCCAAAGCTGGATTTTCGTGAATGAGTGAATCAAGCGAAGTGAGGCTATTGAATAAAAAATGTGGATTTAGCTGGTTTTTTAGATTATCGAATTGCACCTGCGATTTTTCTTTTTCAAGATTTGTGGCTCTGAGTGCATTTTCACGCCATTTATTCAGGGAATATTTGGCAAAATGAATAACATTGAGTAGCGTTACAACTAAAACCTCAGTAGCTACGCCAGCAAGTTGTGCAAGATTGGTGGCTTCTTTTTCAACGATTGAATGGAAAGGTAGCATTGTTCGTCCGATTAAAAATGCCACTCGTGAAACAATAGTAATGAATGCAAGGTTAAGAAGAATTTGTGGTATTAATCGCTTTACAATTCCTCTGTCGTAGGGCATGAATCTATCGAAAACAAGGCAAGTTTTGCTAAAAAAAAGGTAGGTTGTTGATAAAACTATGATAGAAATACAACATAAAATAGCATTACTTTTGGGGTCAAAATCAAAAATATACCACCTAAAAAAAGTAGCTATCATTGCCATTGTAGCAATTACATATATTACTATTTTCTTCTCGGCTATCATTAGTTAATAATTTGTCCGTCAGACATTTCAATGATTCTATCACTTCCTTTGGCAAAATCGGGGTCGTGCGTTACGGCAATGATTGTTTGGTTATTTTCGTGGGCAATTTGCTTAAAAATCTCGAAAACTACTTCCGAATTTTTTTTGTCAAGATTCCCCGTAGGCTCATCGCCCATGATTATTGCAGGGTCGTTAATTAAAGCTCTTGCAATGGCTACACGCTGTTGTTGTCCGCCCGAAAGTTTGGCCGATTGTTTGATGGCGTGGTCTTGCATATCGACCAATTTTAGCTTTTGATAGGCTCTTTCTTCTATTTCTTTACTCGAATATTTTCCGAGTTTTAGGGCAGGAAGCATAACGTTTTGCAAAACTGTAAATTCAGGCAAAAGAAAGTGAAACTGAAAAACAAAGCCCAAATGTTCGTTTCTGAAAGCAGCCAATTGGTCTTGGGTGCGTCCAGTTAGGCGTTCGCCATTCATTACTAATGAACCTTCGTAATCGGTATCCATTGTTGAAAGAATGTACAAAAGTGTTGATTTCCCACAACCAGATTTTCCTACCAAAGCCAGAAACTCTCCACGATTGGCTTCAAAAGAAATATTCTTCAAAACTTGAAACTTTTCGGGTTCGTAGAAATATTTGTTGATGTTGGAGGCAGAAAGTACAGCCATTCCCACTCCACCCCCAACCGACCCATCGGACTGCCCTAAAGGGGAGTTAATGTTGCTATTCTTAGTATTCATTTTCTTAGTTTGTCAAAATTCATTTCCTTTATTGTCTTATACCCTCCTTTAGGGGTTATGGGTGGGGCAGGGGCTTTACCCTCTCAATATTGCCACTGGGTCGATTTTTGATGCTTTTCGAGCGGGCATATAGCCTGCTAAAATGGTGGTTGTGATGCCGAAAATCATTCCAAGTCCGTAGTATTTTGGTTCAAATAAAATTGGGAATGTTTTTATATCAAGGAAATCTCCCGCATCAAATGGAACGGATGAAAGCAAATAACTTAAACAAAAACCGATAATAATGCCTAACAATGCCCCCAAAATACCGATAATGATAGATTGGATGAGGAATATCGAAACAATGTCATTTCCTGCAAAACCTGTGGCTTTCAAGATAGCGATGTCTTTCATCTTATTGATGACATTCATATTCATAATGTTATAAATACCAAAGCCAGCTACCACCAGAAGTGTAATCGAAACCATAATCACCATTCCATTACGGATTTTATCACCTGCCAAAAATGCTGAGTTAGCTTCGGCCCAATCTTGGGTTTTATAGCCGTATTGATTTTTCAGCACTTTGGCGTAAGTAAGTGCCGCTTGCGAATCTTTCATTTTTATATGAATATCCGTTACGAAACTCTTATCTTTTTGTAGAATTTCCTGCACCATCGACATATTTGCGTAGCATTTCACGCCATCGACGGTCTGAATTCCAAAACCAAAAATGCCCACAATTTTGACCAGTTTTAAATTTCCTGTAGGTGTTGTAACCATAATTTTATCGCCTACTTTTACATTGAGGTTGCGAGCTAAAACTTTACCCATCAGAATTCCATTAGGAGTTGAGAGCAAGGATTCGATATTTCCTGATTTGATACGTTTCTTTAGGTCATATAGTTTGTCTTCTTTCAAAACATCTACACCAGCAATTTGTCCCGAAAAAGGTACTGGACCTTTATTGAAAAATACCTGTGAACTTATCTGCGGCGAAACTCCCAAAACTGCTGACTCTTTTTCGATATTAGCGGCGATTTGAAGTCCGTTTTTGATGTTAATCAATTCATTTTTAGGTAATTGATGGTAAATTATATTAAAATTCGCTGAATTGGCCTCTTCTATGATACTTGGGTGGCTACTTGTGATTTCTTTATAGATTCTGATGTGCGGCGATGAGTCGAGAGCAGAATCTTCAAGAAATTTATTGACACCCTTAATGACCGAAATCATGACGATGAACATCGCAATACCGAAGGTAACGCCCAGCATCGCAATCAAGGTCTGACGTTTTTTTGTCAGTAAGTGTGTTTTGGCTATTTGGAGTGAGATATTGAGGTTCATGATTGATTTTTTGTTTTTTGTTGGCGTGGTAGAGACAAGGCATTGCCTTGTCTCTACGGGTGTTGTACATAGGATATAACATAAATCAATTTCCGAGCACCAAAACCGATTTCTCGGTTAGGCCAGCTTTTACCTCAACCATATCAAGGTTTTCAACGCCTTTCGTGATTTTGATTTTCTTTTTATCGCCGTTTTCTTCAATCCAAACCGAATCGCTGCCTACTAAATAGTTTTTCGGAATCGTCAGCACTCTTGGATTTTCGGAAACCACAATATTGGCTTCAATCGTCATGCCGTAGTAGGCATTGGGCTTTTCCTCCACAAATTCGGCATCGACTCTAAATGTCTGGTCAGCTTTATTGAGTTTTGGGTAAAGTTTAGTCACTTTTGCTTTGAAAATTTTGTCTTTGTAAACATCAATTTTAACCAAAACGGTTTGTCCAATTTGCACTTTCACAAAATCAGATTCGTCAATGGCCAATTGAGCGTAAACCTCGTTGGCATCGCCTACTAATGCTATTGCTTCGCCACGTCGCACGAGTTCGCCTTGTTTTTTATAAATTTCATAGAGTTTCCCTGCTTCAAAGCTCTTTATTCGATAGTTATCTTCTTCACGAGCATTGACTTTGAAGTTCGACTTTGAGTTTTGTAAATCTACATAAAGTTGATTTTTTGTACGTAACCATGCTTTTCTGCGAGCCGAAACATCATTTTTTGACGTTTGGAAAGCCAATTCAGCTCGCTCGTATTCGATGCGAGTAGTGGCGTTGCGGTCGTAAAGTTCTTTATAGCGTTTGAAATTTACAGAGTCATTGGCCAGTTTTGTGCGGGCATTTCGGAGTTGAGCTTCGAGTTCATCAAGAATTGGCGAATTATCGCCAAAATTAGCTTCCGACTGACGCAAAATATTACTCGACGCCTCCAAACGAGCTTCTTGTGAAGCACTTTCAAGCTGAAAAAGTAATTGATTTTTCCCCACAGCATCGCCTTCAAAAGCGGTTTGTTTTATCAAAAAACCATCCGCATTAGCTGTGAGTTTATATTCATTTTTTGGATAAATATTCCCCGAAGCATACACCGCTTCGGTGAGTGATTTATATTGGGGCGAAGTGTTGGTGTTTTCTGATTTTTTGCAGGAAACAAATGTGCCAACAAAGGCTAAAATGATTAGGTAACTATTTTTCATTTGATTTTTGTGCTTTCTGACGTACGAAAAATGTCATTCTTAATAATATTACCCAAAGGTGAATCTAATTTATAGAAGCATCAAGAAATTTTGAACGAAGCGGAAGAAAAAAACACCGAGGCAGGAATAAATTTTACCGTTAAGTAAATCAGTATTCAATTTTGTAGCATAAAATTCGTTTTATTAGATAGTGTTGTTGTACATTTAATATTCAAAAATTAAATTCATTAAACTTGTGAAGCTTATTTCAAATCGAATTAAAATATTGGTTTTACCTTTATTATTGGTGATACTAACGGATTGTTCTAAAGATACTCTATCAGCACAGATTATTGGTAATTGGAAGATTACAAATATTTTTGTGAAGCAAGGCACTGCCGCAGATGCTGACCAACTACCCGCTTTAGTGAATGCCTTACCTTGTGCAAAAGAAATAGTTTTTAATTTTCGGAAGAAGGGCAAAGTTACATATAGTACACCAATGGAGTGCCAGTCAATTGCTAATAACTTTTCTGGTTCAAGTGAAGTTTCTGAATACGAAATAAATGAGGATAAGCTGGTAATAACGGGGAAAAATACCAATACTTTTGGGCTTTCTTTTAGTGGCAGCACAATGACATGGACAATTGTGGATGGAAGTGGAACTGCCTCAATGACAACTACCAGAATTATTTTACAAAAACAATAATTGTAAATAGCTGATGTAACTCATAGCTCATTGCTTCTGCAATGGGTTATTTTTTTGCAAATATTTTTAAGAACGCAAACTCTTTAAGTGTTTTATTTTTTGTTCGAGAAGTTCAAATAACTGGTCATAAGTAAGACAATTGATTTTTCGATTATTGACTAAAACATTATCCCGACGCCACATAAGACGACTTGAATCCGCTTCTGAAAGTCCTTTATTACGCCCGATTACTAATAATCCATTATACTTAATATGTTCAACACCAAATGTTCGTTTTAAGATATCTGTTCGAGCAATGTCTTGAATTTGCCAAAACCAATCAACAATTTGACTATATCCATGTTCAAATCTTGGACTCCATTCTTTTAAGCTGCGACTCTTTTTCTTAAAAATGCTATCATTTTTAGCACTTTCAAACTCAATAAGTAGATAAGAGTGTTCTTCTGCACTACCAACTATAAAATCAGTTTTAAATTCTCCTACGATTGGAAATTCATACGCATATCTATTTGAATAACCAAAATCAGTTAAAATACCTATGAAAGAAACGAGTTGGGGGCGAGACTGAAAGAACTTTAATAGAATGTTCTCTTCAATTTCAGTGCTTGATTTTAAAAGATTTTCAAATTCTATTAGATGCCGCTCAATTGCTCCCAAATTCAGCTTTATCTCTTCTAATTCTTTCATACATTCAAGAAACTGCCACTAATAATGTCATTAATTAAAAACTCATCTTTTTTACTTTGAAAGATAATGTTAACTTTCCCTTCTTTTATCAGGTAGTATTTCTCGTTATCAATTGTTAACGGAGTAAAATCTTCAATATAGTTAGGGTTTTTAAAAAACGCTAACTTTTCTAAAGCATTATCAATTATCTTTTGATTTCTTTCATTTTGACTATCATAAAAAATTTTGGCCGCTAAATCAAAATCTACATGAAAATTTGGTCTATTCATAGTTTTACGTTTTTTTGTACAAACATAACATTTTTTGATTTACATAAATTCACTTTTTACAAATCTTCCCAATCATTTCCCAAACTAAATCGGTTTCAAAACCTTTGCCAAGGGCATACCTGGCGAGTTTTTGTTTCAAAATCAAAGGCTGTTTTTCGGTGCGAAGTTCGTGCTTTTTCTTTTCGAGAATTTCTTGTAAAGTATTGATATAATCATCGTCGTCGATTTCGGCCATGCCTACTTTTATGCAATATTCTGAGAGTTTTCGGGCTTTAAGTTCGTATTTTATTTTTTGTCGCCCCCATTGTTTTACTCTGAATTTACTTCCCGCAAAAATCTTGGCAAAACGCTCTTCATTCAAGAAATTATCCTCAATCAGATAGGCAATTATTTCTTCGGCTTCATCGCCCCAAACTTCCCATTTTTGCAAACGCTCACGCACTTCTGCGTGCGTTCGCTCTTGATACGCACAGAAATTAGCAGCTTTTACGAGTATGTCTCGGCGAGTTATCATAAATAATTAAAAATGGAGAATTGAAAATGGAGAATTGAAAACTATTATTTAATAAAAAAATAATTTTCAATTCTCCATTTTCAATTTTTAATTAAGAAAGCGTCTGCATCGAGCTTAGTTTTTTGTAGAAACCATCTTCTATTTTCAAAAGTTCGTCGTGAGTACCACGCTCAATGATTTGTCCTTGATGAATAACCAAAATTTGGTCGGCACTCTGAATCGTACTTAGACGGTGGGCAATTACGAGTGTTGTGCGATTTTTCATCAAATTTGTAAGGGCTTCTTGTACCAACTTTTCGGATTCTGTATCAAGTGCCGAAGTTGCTTCGTCGAGAATCAAGATTGGTGGGTTTTGCAAAATAGCTCGTGCAATCGACAATCGTTGGCGTTGCCCGCCCGAAAGTTTTGTTCCTCTATCACCAATAACTGTCTGATAATCAGATGGTTGCTGCATGATAAAATCATGAGCATTTGCAATTTTAGCGGCAGCCATCACATCTTCTAAACTTACGTTTTCGCCAAAAGCAATATTATTGAAAATCGTATCATTGAAAAGTACAGCTTCTTGCGTAACGATTCCCATGAGTTTGCGAAGCGAGTGTTGCGAAACATCTTTCATATCAACACCATCAATCGTGATTTGGCCAACAGTAGGGTCATAAAATCTCGGAATCAAGTCGGCAATAGTTGATTTTCCACCGCCTGACGAACCAACCAAGGCAATTGTTTTTCCTTTTTGGAGGGTAAAATTGATATTTTTCAAAACCTCAACATCACCTTCATAAGCAAAACCAACGTTTTGTGCTTCGATGCTGTGTCCGAAATCTTTTATCTGGATCGCATTAGACTTGTCTTTTATAAGAGATTGATTATCAATTAATTCGAGAATTCTTTCACCCGAAGCTAAACCTCTTTGTGCCGAACTGAAGGCATTAGAAATATCTTTGGCTGGACGCATCACTTGCGAAAAAATAACAATGTAGCTAATAAATTCAGATGCGGTCAATTCAGATTTTCCATCAAAAATCAACGAGCCCCCATAAAGTAAAATGCCGATTACGACAAAAACACCCATGATTTCGGAAAAAGGCGAAGACATTTCTCGGCGAGAAGCCAATCCAAAAATGGCATTTCTGTAACCTTGGTTTTCGGTACGAAATTTTTCGGTAATAAATTTTTCTGCCACAAATCCTTTTACAACACGCATTCCGCCAAAGGCTTCGTCCATGAGGCTAATCAGATTACTTAGGCGTTGTTGCCCTTCTCCTGCATCACGTCGCATACGTTTCACGAGCGTAGAAATAAAAATTCCCGAAACAGGAATTACCAACAAAGCAAAAAAAGTCAGATTCCAAGAAATATAGAAAAGCGAAGCAATGTAAAATATAAACAGAAAAACCTCTTTGGTAGCAGCCGAAAACGTATTCGCAATCGAGTTTTCGACTTCTTGTACATCGGTTACGATGCGAGAAATTAGATTCCCTTTGCGTTCATTACTGAAAAAACCGAGGTGAAGATTGATGGAATTATCGAAAACCGCTTGTCGAAGATTTGCCACCATATTGGATTTAAATTTTTCTAAAAGCCTAATGCTCACATATTTGAAGATATTAGCCAACAAAACCGAAACGGCAATCACTCCACAGACAAACTGCAATGCTCCGAATTTGCCGTGTTGAGTCAAGAATAAACCGAAATAGTAGTTAAACTGATTTTTTAGGTCAAAAATTGAGTCAGGTTTTTCTATTGCCTCGAATGCGATTTTATCGAATAAAACATCTAAAAGGGGCATCAAAAGTGTAAAATTGAGTACACCAAATAAACTTGCCAAGATAGAAGTAATGACAAATGGCACAATAAAACCACTAAGTGGCTTGGCGTAAGAAAGTAATCGAAAGTAATTTTTCAATTGATTAAATCAGAAAATGTTGGGGTGCAAAGTTCGTTAAAATACGGATAAAACCTGCAAGGTTTTTTTCAAACCTTACAGGTTTTTTTCTAACACATTTAAACTTTCATTCGTTTCCAACGCCCTCTTCGGAATACAAAAATTGCCACAATCGCCAAAATTGATTCGCTAATGGCAATCGACCAAAATACGCCATTTGGCCCCCAATCAAGACTTTTAGCCAAGAAATAAGCCAGCGGAATTTCGATTAACCAGAAACAAACAAAATTCATAATTGTAGGCGAAAGCGTATCTCCTGCACCGTTTAACGATTGCCCGATGACCATACCGTAGCCAAAGAAAATATAACCTAAACAAATGATTTGTAGGCATAAAACACCAATTTCGATGACTTTTGGTTCATCAGTAAAAATCCCAACGAAGTTTTCGGCAAAGAATGCAAATATGATTCCGACTAAAAGTAAGAAAATCATGTTATAAAAAGCCGTTCGCCAAACCGAAGTTTCGGCACGTTCGGGTTTGCCAGCACCCAGATTCTGTCCGACCAACGTTGCAGCAGCATTCGACATTCCCCACGATGGCAAAATCGTAAAAATAATGATACGAATCGCAATCGTGTAACCAGCCACAACTTCACTTCCGAAAGTAGAGAGAATACGAGTCAAGAAAATCCAACTGGCTGACTGAATTAAAAATTGTCCAGTTCCGCCAGCAGCCACACTTAGCATATTTTTGATGACTTCTTTGTCAGGCACAAACTGTTTGGCAAGAATTTGAATATTGCCGTTTCCTCCATAAAGTGCATATAATTGATACAAAACGCCAATTGTTCGGCCAACAGTTGTGGCAATTGCCGCTCCTTCAACTCCAAAACCCATGATAGGAATCAGAATAAAATCCATGACTATATTGACGAAATTGGCGAGCAAAATCGAACGCATGGCTGTTGAGGCATCGCCCGCACCACGCAACGCACCACTGAGCGTATAAAGCAAAACAATTGAAGGACTACTCGCAAAAATAATACGAGTAAAACTTGAGCCTTTTTCAATCAGGTGTTCGCTACCGCCCATTAAACGGAGAATATCTTCGGCAAAAACAAAGCCGATAATACCAACCGAAACCCCTAAAACCAACGAAATCATGATGACTTGAGCAACGGCTAAACCTCCACCAATTTTGTTGCCTTCACCTACTCGACGAGCAACGATTGCCGTAGCGGCGGCACTCAAACCAATGGCTACTGAGTAAATTAGTGTTAGTACGGATTCGGTCAAACCTACGGTTGCTACGCCCTCTGTGCCTACATATCGAGCTACAAAAAAAGCATCAACAACCGCAAAAAGTGACTCGCCAATCATTTCCAAAATCATTGGTACTGAAAGCAGAAAAATCGCACGATTGATGCTAATATCAGTATAGTTTTGGTCTTCGCCACGAATGGCTTGCATGAATAATTGTATAATTTTTCGCATTGTAAAAAAGAGTATAATAATCCACCGCCAATGTTTGATAACAACATTATATGAGATTGAAAATCAATACTTTGTACAGTCAGATTTTTGTTAAAAACAATAAGTTTTATCGTTCAGGTGAATGCTGAACAACCAGTAATAGTTTTATAAAGTAATTAGATATGGCTTATGAAAATAAGCTCAAAAAGGAAATAAGAATGTAGAAATGCGTTTGCAATTAGCAAACAATATCAAGCAGGAACATGGGCTTTTATAATTTTGTGTGACAAAAGTAGAAATTTGTTTTTTGAAAAAAAAATATTTGTAGAATAATCGCTTCAGCAACCCGATTTTTAAATTGTTCATTATGCCCTAATCACCCCACGCCTCAATAATTCCCAAAAACATTTGGCAGTGGCTTCAATATCAATGCTTGCATCATGAGCGTCGATAAATCTTTGATTGAATAGTTTAAAGTGAAGTTCTTCGAGTTTTGGCCATTTATAGCCAGTTTTGTTGGGTATTCGACAGAAATTTACCACATCTTTATTTTTCATCGTACAAAAACTTCGCTTGGTTAGCAGCGGGTTTGTATCAAATTCCTTTCTGACAAATTCTGCCCCAACGATATTTCTATCAAAATCAAAATTATGGGCAATCAGTATCGCTGATTCATTGATGGCATCGGCAAAAATATCCAATACTTGGATTAAATCTTTTCCTTCGGTTTGAGCTTGTTCGTTTGATATTCGGTGGATGAGCGTAGCATCTCGTGGAATCATGAAACCTTCAGGCTTGATGATATAATTGTGTCTGGCAGCAAGTGAACCATCTTCATAATATTCAATAAAAGCTAATTGCACCAAACGTGGCCAATTATTGACTTGCGTGATTGGTGCATTATAGAACTGTGGTAATCCAGTAGTTTCGGTATCGAAAAAGAGGATTTTTCGCATTTTTATCTTTTAATTTTTACCACTGAGGCACGGAGGACACGAAGAAACACAGAGCATATTCTCTGTGAAACTCCGTGTCTTCCGTGCCTCAGTGGTGACTAATTCTTCAAAATCTATTATTTCTTACTATTAAACCAATAAAAAACAGGAATTCCAAGAGCCACAATTCCAAGACCTGGGTAAGTGAATTGTGGTTTTTCTTTTACTAAAATCAAAACGATAATTGAAGCCACAATTACATAAAGCATCGGCAAAATCGGATAACCGGGTGCTTTGATTGGACGCTCAGCATCAGGCATTTTTTTACGTAAAATAAAGATTCCGTAGATGGTGAAAGCATAGAACAGAATTACAACACCCATCAGATAATCAAGTAAATCACCGTATTTGCCTGTTAGACAAAGGAAAGATGCCCAAGCACATTGCCACCAAAGAGCATTTTGCGGAACACCCGCTTCGCTCAATTTGCCAAAATTCTTGAAGAACAAACCATCTTTAGCCATTGTGTAATAAACCCTCGAACCTGATAAAATCAAACCATTATTACAGCCAAAAGTCGAAATCATAATCAAAATTGCCACAATCACCGAGAAGCCTTGTCCACCAATTACTTGTGCGGCGGCTGCAGCAACTCTATCTTCCGAAGCAAATTGGATACCTCGGCTCATTACGTCAGCTCCATTTGGGTCGCCTTTTAGAGGCAAAATGCAGAGATACGCAAAGTTCATCAATAGGTATAAAGCAGTAACTAAGAAGGTTCCGATCATCAAGCCTCTTGGAATTGTTTTTTCGGCATTTACGACTTCATCACCCGCAAAAGTAAGCCCATTCCAAGCATCGCTCGAGAACAAAGTTCCTACTTGTGTTACGCCAATTGCTAAGATAATTCCAAAGCCTGTGATGCCAGTTACAATCCATTCGCCATTAACTTTGGCAGTGCTTGACGCATCAAAAATATTTGAAAAATTTTGGGCAATTACATCGCCATTTGCTCCAAGTATAAAGCCCAAAATAATGAGCATCGCAATAGCTCCAAGTTTGGTTGTGCTGAATATATTCTGAATGATTTTACCTTCTTTCACGCCACGAGTATTGGCATAAGTAAGCACAACGATACTCAAAATAGCCAGCAAACGCTGAGAAGTAAGCTTAAATGAAGTATCGCCAAGTGCAAAAATCTCGTGCTTATCACTGATAATTTCAGGAAAAAGTACACCAGAATACTTAGCAAAAGCCACCGCAACGGCCGCAATAGTTCCTGTCTGAATTACTGCAAAAAAAGACCAGCCATAAAGAAAACCAGTGAGTTTTCCGTAGGCCTTTTGTAGAAAAACGTACTGCCCACCCGCTTGTGGAAACATGGCGGTGAGTTCACCATAGCATAGTGCACCGAGCATTGTCAGTACACCTGCCAAAAGCCAAGATGCCAAAAGCCAGCCAGTTGAGCCAACTTGACGAGCAACATCGGCACTGACAATAAAAATACCAGAGCCAATCATCGACCCTGATACGAGCATTACGGCATCGTAAAGTTTGATTTCTTTTTTAAAATTTGCCAAAATAGTAAGAAGGTTAGGGTTTGTTAATGGAAATAAATTACTCGAATATTTTGTTTAATTCTAACTCAAAACCGTTGATAATCTCTGAGGTTAAAACTTCGTTTTTCTGGACATCTCTTTGCCAACGAAGTTCATTATCTACTTGTTTATAAAGCGTCAGCGTTTGTTTTTCTACATTTACTAACCAGTATTCTTTTACTCCTGTTATTTCGTAGATATGTTTTTTGTACGACATCTCGCTATTATCATTCGATGGAGAAAGAATCTCTACTACTAAATCAGGCGAACCTTCGATTTTATTCTCTCCTATAATATTGAGTTTTTCTTTTGTGATAAAAAGCAAGTCTGGCTGAAAGGTATCGTGTTCGGTAAAAACTACGTCCATGGGAGCAGCGAAGAGTTTTCCAAGCTTATGAGTGATGATGAAAATTCCTAAGTAAGTATTCAGTAAGCTACTTATTTCTTGATGCGAAGGTTTAGGAGATGCCATAAAATAGATTTGACCATTGAGCAATTCAAAGTTCCCGTTATCGGGCGGAGTTAGTTTTACGTAATCATCATACGTAAGCAGTTTGGGTTGAGGAATTTTCTTCTCAACCTTTTTTGCTCCAAGTTTATATCTCGAATGTGTCGCTATTGCATTCATAATCAATTTGTTATTTTTCTACTTCTTCGCCAGTTTGCTATTTTTATAGCCATAAGCAAAATAGATGACCAAGCCAATGGCCATCCAGATGATAAACATTCGCCAGTTGGTCCAGCCGAGTTCGGTCATTAGATAGAGGTTTGTTAAAATTCCAAAGATTGGTAGGAGAGAGAAGTTATATTTAAAACTCATTATCGACAATGCCAACCAAACTGCCCAAAACACAAAAAGTAATGGTTTTTCTTCTAAATGTTGCATCACATCTCCTTGTGAATACGTAAAATATAACGCACCAAGCATCAAGATTCCGCACAAATATTTAGCATTGATATAAGGAATCTTAAATTTAGCATCTTTGCTCATGCCTTTTGTATCGAGATATAAAACCCCTGCACAAACCAAAATAAAAGCAAAAAATGTACCCACACTCGTGAGGTCAACGAAGAAACTCATTTTGAAAAATAACGAAGGGACTGCTACCAAAATACCCGTGACGATTGTTGCAAAACCTGGAGTTTTGAATTTTGGGTGAATCTCGCCAAATTTCTTGCCCAAAAGTCCATCACGACTCATGGTCATCCAAATACGTGGCTGCCCGATTTGATAAGCCAATAAAGCACTCGTAATGGCAATAACGGCACTCACCGAAATAATTCCTGCCACAGCATCAAAACCTACATTTGTGAATACATACGCTAATGGGTCGGCTACATTCAATTCGGTATAGTTTACCATTCCCGTAAGTACCAACGAAATCAAAACGTATAGAACTGTACAAATTATCAAGCATAAAATCATCGCACGAGGCAAATCTCGTTGAGGATTTTTGGCTTCTTCGGCAGTTGTCGAAATTGAATCAAAACCAATAAACGCAAAGAAAACAGCCGCAACTCCACTCAAAACTCCTTCCACACCATTCGGTGCAAAAGGCGACCAATTGGCAGGTTTTACATAAAAAACTCCTGCTACTATTACTAAAAGTATCACCAAAAGCTTCAAACCAACCAAAAAATTACTCGCATTACGAGATTCTTTGATTCCTATATAACAAAGTGTTGTAATCAAGACCGTAATCATTCCCGCAGGAAGATTAAAAATTACTTTCAGGAAACCCAAACTTGGTGCATCTTGAAAAGCCTGAGCCAAACGTTTAGTGCCATCGTTAATTTCTGTTCCGCCCGCTTGCACGCTTTCAAATGCTTCTTTGGCAGTTGTATAATCTACGGCCAGCCAAGTCGGGAAGTGAATGCCAAAACCTTCGAGCATCGAAGTAAAATAACTCGACCAAGAAATCGCTACTACCATGTTTGACACTGCATATTCAAGAATCAATGCCCAGCCAATAATCCAGGCGAGCATTTCGCCAAAAGATACATAAGCGTATGTGTAGGCACTACCACTGACAGGAACCATTGAAGCAAATTGGGCATAACTCAAAGCAGTAAATACACAGGCAATTGCCACAAATACAAAAAGAAGAGAAACCGCAGGCCCACCATTGAAACTCGCCAAGCCAATTGTACTGAAAATACCTGCTCCGATAATTGCAGCAATACCAAGTAAGGTTAAATCTCTGACTCCCAATACTTTAGCCAGTGAATTTCCGTCTTCACGGTCTTCAGTTTCTTTTATTGCCTGCTTTACATCCTTTCTCCGAAAAAGTGAATTACTCATAATGTGTTTTAATAAGTTTAGGTTTAGTATTGCTGATTACTTTCCAAAACTATTAAAAAAATGGCAAGAATGGTGTTTTGTTGAGTAATTATTTATTGAATGAAGACCTACTTTTGTTTGAAATGCTTTTATTTTAAGAAAAATTATACTTTTTAAAATTTGACTTGTCTATACAAGTTGTGTCGTTTATATTTGCATCAAGCAATCATAAAATCTAAAAAATGAATTATTCTATCCATCAAATCGCAAAAATGATTGACCATTCTTTGCTCCATCCAACAATGACCGATGCAGACTTGATAGCGGGCTGTGAACTGGCCAAACATTATGATGTCGCAACGGTCTGTATAAAACCATACTTCGTCAAGCAAGCGGCTGAGTTGCTCAAAGATTCTGATGTAAAAGTTTGTACGGTCGTAGGTTTTCCGCATGGAAGTAGTACGATTCAGCAAAAAGTGGCCGAAACTCGTCAAGCTTGCAAAGATGGAGCAACCGAAATTGATATGGTGGTAAACGTCGGCAAAGTTTTGTCTGAAGATTGGCGATACGTGAAGAAGGAAATCAATGCTATTTTGAAAGAAAGCCACAAACACGGAGCCATTTTGAAGGTAATTTTTGAAAATGATTTTCTTCCAAGAGATAAACTCAAAATAAAACTCTGCAAGATTTGTAGCATTGTAGGCGTAGAATTTGTGAAAACATCTACTGGATACGGTTACGTAAAACAAGCCAACGGAGACTATAATTACAAAGGAGCAACAGAACATGATTTGCTTTTGATGAGAAAAAATTCGTCAGAAAAAGTTCAGATAAAAGCAGCAGGAGGTGTACGAACACTCGACGGTTTATTGAAAGTAATGGAGTTGGGCGTAACTCGCCTCGGAGCAACTGCCACCGCCACAATCATTGAAGACGCAAAAAAACGTTTGGGTTTAGCTTCAGAAAATGTAACAGCCTCGACGATTGGATATTAAGAATGAAAAACCAAAGCAATATTCCTGTATCGCAACAACGACCCGTTCTAAAAAATCTTTCAAATCGTGTCATAACTACACTTTTATTGAAAGAAGTAATACTTTTTTGACTAAAAATTGTATAAAAATTAATAATTGTAAAAAAAACATTTAAAATATTTGTCTAAATACTGATTTTTAGTTTCTTTTGTAAGTAAATATTCTGTTGTCTATACAAGTTGTATCAAAAATATATTCGATTTCATTGAAATCATAAAGAGTTTGAGTACCCCGATTTATCGGGTTTATTCATCATAGGTTAAAGTATTTTCGTCTTGGAAAGGCATTTGGGATTCCTAAATGCCTTTTTTCATAAATAAACCTCTGAAAATATTCTATTAAAATTTAGTGCCTTTTATGAGTTTATTAGATTAATTTGCTTTCAGAATTTCTAAATAGTGTTTGATATTGCCACCTGCTGAGACTACTCTATGAAAATACCCCTTTATCGACAAATTCAAGCGAGTTTAAAAGAAAAAATTACTTCGGGAGTTTATGAAGAAGGTGGACTATTGCCTTCCGAAAATGACCTTTGTACTGAGTTTAATGCAACTCGTATGACCGTTCGACAAGCTCTCAACGAACTTGTGCGTGAAGGCTACATTACTCGCCAACACGGAAAAGGAAGTACAGTTTCGGCAAGTAGAAAATCGTTAGGTTTACTTTCACTGAAAGGTTGGACCGAAGTGGTAGTAGCAAGCGATAGGCACGGGAAAACATTGGTTTTAGAAGGCCCAGTATTAAAGAAATTAGAAGATACTGCCTTTAAACCATTAATTGATGAGGAAAAACACGAAGAATTTATATTTTTCAAGCGATTGCGTTTGGTCGAAGATTCGCCAGTGATGTTTGAACAAACATATATTCCGAACGAAAATTTACCAAATTTTATCAAAGAACCATTGCTTGAAGGTTCTCTTTTCCGAACTTTGCTCATCAGATACCAAATTGATGTGCAAAGCATGACTCAAGAAGTGCGTGCTATAGCGGCAGATAAAGAAACAGCCAGTTTATTGAAAATTAAATCAAAATCACCAGTTTTGCATCTATTAAGAAAATACAAAACTTCGATTGATGGTTTTTTTCTTTATAGTTCCATATATTGCAACACAGAAAAGTTTGCCATAAGCAGCTTTAACTAATAACCCCCCCGCTCCTAAAGGGGGGCCTTTATATTCAATCAAAAAAATAGCTCCCCTTTAGGGGCGGGGGGGTGGTATTAATCTATGAAAAAAATCAAAGTTGCCGTTGTTGGCACAGGTTTTATCGGGCCAGCTCATATTGAAGCCCTCCGTCGTTTACCAAATATTGAAGTTTTAGGACTTTGTGAAGCAAATATTGATTTAGCGAAAGACAAAGCTGCTTCTTTGGGTATCGAACGTGCGTATATCTTTGAAGATTTATTGAAAGATTCAGAAATTGAGTGTGTACACGTTTGTACGCCAAACTTTTTGCACTATTCGCAATCAAAGGCTCTTTTGTTGGCAGGGAAACACGTTGTGTGCGAAAAACCATTGGCCACCAAAATCGAAGAAGCAGAAGAATTGGTAAAATTAGCCGCTGAAACAGGTTTAGTAAATGCCGTTCACTTCAATTTGAGATATTATCCGTTGGTTCGTCAGATGAAAACCATGCGTGAAAAAGGCGATTTGGGCGAAATTTACTCAATCATGGGTAGCTATTTGCAAGATTGGCTTTTCTACCAAACAGATTACAACTGGCGTTTAGAACCAGACAAGTCTGGCGATTCGAGAGCGATTGCTGATATTGGTTCGCACCTTTTGGATGTAACAGAGTATATTACAGGAATGAAAATTACGGAAGTAATGGCCGATTTCAATACTGTACACAAAACTCGCTTGAAGCCATTGAAAGCCATCGAAACTTATTCGGGCAAAATGCTTGAGCCATCAGACTACGCCGAAGTACCAATCAATACCGAAGACCACGCAAGTGTACTTCTAAGATTCGATAACGGTGCTAAAGGAAGCGTAACAGTAAGCCAAGTTTCGGCTGGACGTAAAAACCGTTTGAACTTAGAGATTTCAGGTTCGGTAGCGAATTTTGAGTGGTGTTCGGAAAAACCAAACGAAATGTGGATTGGCAAACGTGATGGTGCAAACCAACAATTGATGAAAGACCCATCGTTATTCTATCGTGAAGCACAAAGCCTTGTTAGTTTCCCTGGTGGACACAACGAAGGTTTCCCAGATACATCGAAGCAATTATTCAAGGAAGTTTATGCGGCAGTTGCGGCAGGAAAACAACCAGAAAATCCAACGTATCCAACTTTTGCCGATGGTTTGCGTGAATTATTGATTTGCGAAAGAATCATCGAAAGTCACCGCAAGCAAGCTTGGGTTACTATTTGATAGTTTTGGAGATATATTTATATAGAAAAGCGAGTTATTCTGAGGAATAGCTCGCTTTTTTGATTTAGACTAATGAAGTTTTGTATTCACCACGGAGGCACAGATTTCATAGATTTTCACTGAGTTAATCTCTGTGTTAATTCGTGTAATCCGTGTCTCCGTGGTGAATAAAAAATATCTCTTAATGCAAGAAGTGTCTTACGCCAGTCATAACCATCGAAAGACCATTGGCGTTGCAATAATCAATCGAATCTTTATCACGAATTGAACCGCCAGGTTGCACAACCGTTGTGATACCCGCTTGGTGAGCAATCTCTACACAGTCAGCAAATGGGAAGAACGCTTCCGAAGCCATTGCTGCTCCGTTGAGGTCAAAACCAAAGGTTTTTGCTTTATCAATCGCTTGTTTCAAGGCATCTACACGTGACGTTTGTCCAACCCCACAAGCCAACATCTGGCCATCTTTTGCTAACACCACATTATTAGATTTCAAGTGCTTACAAATTTTCAAAGCAAATTCTAAAGCCTTAACTTCGCTTTCGCTTGGGGCTTTTTCAGTTGCTACCGTAAAGTCTTTCGCAGTTTCAATCGAATTATCTTTATCTTGTTCCAAAACTCCATTCAAAAGCGTTTTGAATTGTTTTTTGCTAACTTCAACTGGCTTTCTGATAAGTAATCGGCGGTCTTTTTTCTTCGTTAAAATTTCTAAAGCATTGGCATCAAAACTCGGAGCGATGAGGATTTCAAAGAAAAGTTTGTGTAGTTCTTCGGCAGTTGCCAAATCAACATTTGTATTTGTGATGATTACACCGCCAAAAGCGGAAACTGGGTCGCATGCCAAAGCGTTTACGTAGGCTTCTTTAGCCGTTGGGGCAGTTGCTACGCCACAAGCGTTATTATGCTTCACGATTACGAATGATGTTTCAGTAAATTCATCCATCAAACGCACGCACGATTCTACGTCCATGAGGTTGTTATAGGATAATTCTTTACCGTGAATTTGCTCAAACATTGCATCTAAATCACCGTAGAAAGTAGCGGCTTGGTGCGGGTTTTCGCCGTAACGAAGAACTTTCTTCGGCAATAAATCAAAACTTTGTGTTGATTTATAAACATCGTCGGCAAAGTAATTATGAATAGCCGTATCGTAGCTCGAACTCATCTGAAAGCCTTCTTTGGCATAACGACGACGGTCGGCAAGGTCAGTTGCACAGCCTTTTTCTTTCAAAATCTCAAAAACATCGTCGTACTGGTCACGTGACGAAACTATCAATACATCATTGAAGTTTTTGGCCGCCCCGCGAATCAACGAAATACCACCGATGTCGATTTTTTCAATAATATCTTCTTCGTCTGCTCCCGAAGCAACCGTTTCTGTAAAAGGATACAAATCAACAATCACCAAGTCGATTGACGGAATCTCAAATTGAGCGGCAGTTTGTACGTCACCTTCGTTGTCACGGCGGTAAAGAATTCCACCAAATACTTTCGGATGAAGCGTTTTTACACGTCCACCAAAAATTGAAGGGTAGCTTGTAAGGTCTTCAACGGCCGTTACTGGAATGCCCAAATCTTCAACGAATTTTTGTGTTCCACCAGTCGAAAAAATTTGAACATCGTGTTCGTGAAGCAACTGTACGATTTTATCTAAACCGTCTTTGTAATAAACCGAAATAAGTGCCGATTTGATTTTCTTGGTCATTTTGGAATGATTTTTGCAGTATTACTAATACAGATATGTTTGATGCCCGTGCCAAGTTTTGAGCAGCGAGTCATAAATATTGAAAGTGCAAATTTAATGCTTTTTCTTGATAAGATAATAATTGCTCCCAAAACATTAAAAAAATAGCAAGAAATGATTAAAAAGTGTGTACTGTTGGGTATTTCTATGCTGTTTTTGGGGAATGAGGTTTCTGCACAATCTCAAAATAATACAAATTTGCGAAATCAATATTTGGGAGTTAGATATAAAGATTATCGAGAGTTGCGAGAGCTTTCAAAGGTAAACAGCAATATGATTAACCTTCATTATGGAATCGCCTTAATGAAGAAAGAGGATAAACATTTTCTTTTTTTATCAAGATTTGAAAACTCCGAAAACCATTCAGATGATTTTCAATTAAAGGTGATTGACATCAAAGAGATTCCGAAATTCAATGAGTTTTATCACTGTGTATCGGTGAAAGGATGCTCACAGAATGGTAAAAACGACCCAACGCTTTTTGCATTGGCTGTCATTGAGCCAGAAAAGTATCTTACAAAAATCGTGAAGGTTTGGAGGCTCGATAAGCCTACGGGTAAGATTTTAGATTATACGAGTTCGGGTGTGAAGTGTATTAATCATAGCCAATTGGCATTAGTAAGTGAGTAATCTTAGCAAAGTAGCGGAGGAGTTTTCTCCTCGCTACTGAGCGTTTCTATACGAGGTGCAGGTTGTCCGAAAGGTGGCTTGCATCTTTTTTTTTATGTCAAGAAGAAAGAAAATTATTCATTTTCCATTATCAATTCTACATTAAACACGTGGTTTCCACGCTACTTCTTCGCTGCCCAATTCCTGAGTCATTTTTCGAGAAAGTACAAAGAGGTAATCAGAAAGACGATTTAAGTATTTTATAATCAACGGATTAACTTCTTCTTCGTGCGAAAGTCGGATACTTAAACGCTCGGCTCGGCGGCAAACCGTGCGGGCAACGTGCGTATAAGAAACCGACTGATGTCCACCTGGCAAAACAAATGCTCTGAGTGGAGGAATTTCGGCATCCATCAAATCCATTTGTTTTTCGAGTAGCTCAATATCTTCATCCAAGAGGTCAGGGATTTTCTTTCTACGCACTTGTTCGGGTTCGGAAGCTAAATCAGACCCAATCGTAAATAAGCGGTCTTGAATTTCCTTCAAAACATCCTTTCTTGATTCGTTGATTGCTTGGTCACGCACGAGTCCTATCCAAGAGTTTAGTTCATCGACCGTTCCGTAAGTTTCGATTTTCAAATCTGCTTTGCTGATCCGAGTACCGCCAACCAACGAAGTCGTGCCAGCATCACCTGTTTTTGTGTATATTTTCATTTTGTTACTTTAAAAATCTCCGTTCCCTGAGCGAAGCCGAAGGAAACACTTATTTCCCTGCCAGATAATCTTTATAAGTGCTACATTCTTCAATCAGTTGGTCTTCGTAGGCGGTGCTGCCGAATTTTGTTTTTAAGAGATTGAAGTAAGTAGAATATTTATCTTTTTTCAAATTGGCCAAAACTTGCTTATTTTCGGCTTCTTTTTTCTTCATTTTGTCTTCTGGGAGCAAATAAATGCCATCATTGAGCTTCAGAGCAATGGCATTGTATTTAATTTGCTGACAAGCCGCTGCCAAATAACAAGCTTTAGCGGCAAGCTCAGGTTTGGGTGCGGTTTGCATAGCTTTATCGAAATAAAAGAGCGATTTTTCGTAAGAATAATAATCGTCTTGCTCGTTGATGGCATCCATGCTACTCCAACCACGACGCAGCAAAATCCAGCTATTGCCATAATAACTCATGTTGTAGCTGCCACAACCCAAAAGGAGCCAACTCTCATAATCGTTCGGATTTTGCTTTACTTTTTCGGCCAATGTGGCCATTCGAGTTGCAAACGAGAGTGGCGTTACTCTCTGTTTTGCATTTACATCGCCTTGCCCGTTTAAGCTAAACGGATTTACATCTAAATATGTTTGGAAAGGCTCGGCTTGCCATGTTTTTGGCGAAATATGTTTCCATGCTTCTGCTGCCTGTGCGTATTGATGCTCTGACAACGCCCTGCGGCCCAAAACCATGTAAAGATAATCGTTGTCGAATCCAGCCAATTTCTGTAAGCGTTTATCAAAATCATTGGTAGATTTTTTTGAGAAATAATCAATCACATAACCAATGGTTTTTGATGATGTCGAATCTTCGATTTTGTATTGGTCTGTATTGCTCATAAACGAAGCAGTTCCACCGTATTCGGTTTGTTTAGCTTGCTGATACGAAGCCAAAACCTTCATAATAAAAGCCTTAGCTTGATTTTCGGGTGAAGCATTAGACGAGGAACTACTTTTTTCAGCGGCATCTTTTTTACCGAAACATCCCGAAAACCAACCAAGAGATTTTGTGCCTTTGTTTTCGGAAAGTGTCGTTTTTTCTCCTGAATTTTCGGCAAATTCATCGTTTACGGGTAAACCTTCATATTTAGCGGCCAAAATTTTACAGGCAGCATTAAAGTTATTGGCCGTGCGGAATTTATCGGAGCGAGCAAATTTTTCGAGCAATGGCATGACCGTTGCTTCCATTTTGGGCGTTACTTCGGGCGTTTCATAGATAGCCAGCATCATTTCTTGCATTGCCATTTGGTCTTTCAAACCTTGATTTTCTGTCGGAATCGCTTTGGCTTTTTGTAATAATTCGCTGGCTTTCTTGAAGTCTTTGCCGATAAATGTCAAATACGAAGCGGCGGTGTACCAAAATGGCGAATTTTTCAAGCCTTCACTTTCTGCGGCATCGAGATTAAAGGCCAATAATTGCTCGAAATAATTTTTTGCATTGCTTTTCCATTCGACTTTTTTCAAGGAATCTACTGCCCAAAAGCCGTATTGAATGGTCTCTTGACTATTGAAAAAATAATACTCGTTTTTATTAATTTCACGAGCCATTACAAACTCCAATAAATGATTTTTTGTGTCTAAACTTTTAATTTTCTCAAGAAAAGGTAAGCCATCTTGTAGCGGTAAAACAGCCGTTGCGGCATATAAATTAGCCTTTTCGGTGTCGTTTTTACAATATTTTACGGCATCTTCACTAAACTTTGAAGCGTATCGCAAACTCAAATAAGCTGCCGATTGGCGAGTAGGAGCGTTGACCAGAAGTTGAGAAAAAAGATAATAAGCATTCGTCGAGTCGCCAGCGTGCATGTACGCACCCGCCACGCGAGAAGCCGCCCAATCGCTGATAAATGTTTTGGTTTTTAGGGGTTTTACCAGCTTTTCGTATAAGTCAATGCTTTTTTTATAGTTTTCCTGAATACTTGCCAGTTTTACCGCTTGATATGCCAAACGTTCTTTCAAAAAAACATCATTCGTTTGATTATATTTTGCCAATGCATCCATCAATAAAGTATCATAGTCGGGCTTTACTACTTGTTGATTTGTATCAATGGCTGCATCATCAAAATTTCCTAAATCGTTGGCCTCGACTTCTTTGGCCAGTTCGAGGTATTCAACTGCATCGCTTCTTCCTTTTTTTCTTAAAGCGTCACGCAAACCAGTAGAATATTCACCAGTTGGATACAATTCTTCGCTCACTATTTTTTCCGAAACACCCGCATATTCAGCCCATGCTTTTACGTTGGCTTCTTGGGCAGGGTCGGTTTTTACTTCGTCTGACCAGTAATTATCGCCGTAAGTAAACTGCGTAGTAAAATTATAAGGTCGGAATTTGGCTTCATGGGCTGCACTTTCGGGCGAGAAAAAACTCTTAAACTCATCATAGTCAAACGGCATGGGGCCGCAGGCAATCAAGAATAAAATAATGAATGATTTTGTTCGATTACTCAAACGAAGCATAGATTTCAGCGAGTTTTTCATTGCCATAAAAAGTGATATTCTGTTGGTCTAAATGATACAAAGCAAAGGTAAGTTTTTGACTTGATATTTTTTCATGCAAGGTCTTTGAGCCTTTGATAATTTCTTCGGCACTCACTTCCTCGACCCGAATCATGTCGCCTTTTCTTAACGAAATTCCAAACGCCGAAGTATCGGCCAAAACAGTAAATTTATGGTCGTTTTTTTCTAAGAATTTTTGTTTACTAAGTGCTTGATTATCAATGTTATTAATGACGGTCAAGAAAACATTATTGCGGTAAATAATCGCCCATCTAAAAATCGGCATGACCAAATCAAGTGAGAGCGGATATTTATCAAGTGTGGACAAATATTGCGAAGCTGCATCGAGGTCATAAATCGAATTCCGAATTTGTGGCTTTTTCCAGTTCGACATATTATAAAACATCAACATTCCACGCTCTACGGGCGGAATGCCTGTTTTATGAGCAAATTTTATTTGATGTAGCCTAATAGTGGCCGAAAGGTGTTTTTCGGGAAAAAGTTTTTTGAAAGCTCTGAGTAAGTAAAAATAACGTTCACGGGTCGAAATCGTCCAATCGCAGTCGAACTGAATTTCTTCAAATTGCTTATTTTTTAGTAACGTTCGGAGGTGTTTATTGATAAACGAAATCGTTGTATCTAATTGTTGGCCAGTGGTTTGTTTTAAAACATTATTCGTAATAAAAACCGTTGGAATGATGGTAAGATTTGTCGGAATTTCCTCTTCAAATCTAATCGAAGCCTTCGGAACCGCTCGTGCTTTCGTAAAATCCCAATCCACATCAAAAGCCTTGAAATAGAGTTTTTTTATTTTGCACGAATCAAGTGTTTGGCGTTCGGTTTCGCTGAGCTTGAAAGTTGACTTCCAGTAATAAATACCTCTCGAAATATCTTTAGGAGTGCTTGCTGTTTGGCAAGAAAGGCAAAAAACAAAAGCAAAAAACAAGAAAAAACGCATGGCTTGGGTTTCGGAATGATTTTGTAAAGATACAATAAATTAGTTTTTTCAATAAAAATCTAATTCTCTCGAATCTCTGCCCTAACTTTGCACCCGAAAACAATCGCCCGAAACAGGCGGTTAAAAACACCGAGATACATTCTCAATTATACATTTTCCATTTTACATTAGTAAAAATGTCAATATCAAACGTATTCTTTAATTTTTGGCGTAAAGCCTCAATGCCACTTTTGGTGGTGGCTCTTATGTTATGTTATTTCACAATGCCCGATAATGCCGCCATTCACCACGATGAAAAAGGCAATCCAGATGGTTTTATTGATAAGCAAAACTTCTTTTATATCACATTTGCAGTAGTTATTGTTTTTAATTTTCTCTTGAATTTGCTGAAAGCACAAGTATTGAAAATTGATTTTGCGAAAGTGAATCCACTCAGTACTTGGGCTAAAAGTCCTCAAAAATTGAGTACGTTGATTGAAGGTTGGTTCAATGCTTTTGTGGCAATCACCAATACTTTTATTGCATTTGTACTAATCGGGTTACGCCGAATCAATAGTACTGAAGAACAAAAACTTGATTTTGATTATAATTGGGTGTTGATTGTAGGTTTCGCTTTATTGATTATCCTGATTTTCTTCTTGCCACTCCGATTACTTTTCTCGAATCCAAGCGAAGATTAATTGTTTGTAAGTACACAGACAATGGCATAAATCGTTGAAGAAAATGATAGAGATAAACTTAGAAAAATATAACTACGAACTTCCCGATGAGCGAATCGCACGTTTTCCTGTAGAACCCCGCGATTCGTCTAAGTTGTTGTTATACAAGGACTTGCAGATTTCGGAAGATGTTTTTTACAATCTAAAAAATCATCTTCCCGAAAATACGTTCTTGGTTTTCAACAATACTAAAGTTATTCCTGCTCGTTTGTTTTTTCAGAAAGCCAATGGCGTAGTTATCGAAGTTTTTTTGTTGAATCCCGTTGATCCGTCAACTGTAGTTTCGCAAGTAATGGAAACCACTAAAACTTGCACGTGGGCTTGCATGATTGGCAACAAAAAGCGTTTCAAGGAAAAAATCGTAGGAACATATAACATAGAGGTAGGGGAGTATCGTATACGCCCAGAAAACGTAGAGTTAACCGCTGAATTAGTCGATTCTGAAAAAAATTATGTAAAATTTTCGTGGAATAATTCAGATTTGACTTTTGCCGAAATCGTTAGGTATTTTGGACAAATTCCGTTGCCTCCTTACCTCAAACGGGAAACCGAACAAAAAGATTACGACACCTACCAAACCGTCTATTCAAAAAAAGATGGAGCAGTAGCTGCACCAACCGCAGGGCTTCATTTTACCGAACAAGTTTTCGCCGATTTAGCCCAGAAAGGGATCAAGCACGATTTTGTTACGCTGCACGTAGGAGCGGGGACTTTTCAGCCAATAAAAGTCCAGAACGTAATCGAACATAAAATGCACTGCGAGCAAATTGTTTTTGATAAATCGTTTATTATAAACTTGTTAGAAAATAATTCGTTCGTAATCCCAGTCGGAACAACCTCGATGCGTTCACTCGAAAGTCTCTATTGGTTTGGCGTGAAATTATTATCGGGAAAGCAGGATTTCTTTATCGAAAAGCTTTCACCCTATAATCAAACTGAAAGCTTCACAGCCGAGCAGTCGCTGAAAGCAGTTATTGATTACATGACCGAAAATAACCTTTCACAACTCGTCGGAGAAACCGAAATTTTCATTTTTCCGAGTTACGAATTTAAAATTTGTAAAGGAATTGTCACTAATTTTCATCAACCAGATTCTACCTTAATTTTACTTGTAGCGGCATTGGTAGGTGAAAATTGGAAGAAAATTTATGACTATGCTCTTGAAAATAATTTTCGTTTTCTAAGTTATGGTGATTCTTCGCTTTTGATTCCGTAATTTTGCGACTTAAATTTCGTTATCAAAGTAGTGCGGACTTTTGGTTCGCTATTGATATTAAAGAATTATTTCTCAATTACAGTGAGTTTATATTCACTAATACTAAAGCGATAGGTTGAATACCTGTCCTACAAAACATTTCAATGAAAAAAGCACTAACCACTATTTTAGTTTTTGTAAACATTCTTAGTTTTGCCCAGATCAGACCTGATACTCAGTACGGATTTAAGGTAGGTATCAGCAACTCAATGACTGCCATCATCAATAATCGAACAAACATTTCAAATAAATTGAGAAATGATTTCAATGCGGGAGGTTTTTATCGTTGGAATTTGAAAAAAATTAGTCTTCAACCAGAATTATACTACCAAGCAAAAGGGGGAAGCTTCAAGGCAACCACCAATTTTGCTGAAACTGGAAATACGATTTTACGTAATAACTATCAGTATCTTACAGGTTCGTTTGTAGTTGGCTACGAAATCGCCAAAAATATTCATTTAGTAGCTGGACCCGAATATGGTTATTCTATCAATTCAGGCTCAAAACGTGGACCATATACAAATTATGATTTCAGCCTTGCGGGTGGTGTGCGTATAGATATGCTCGATGCGGCTCACTTGTTTAGTTTAAATATTCGTTATATCCATGGTTTGACAAACACAACTAATAAAACTTATACGCTCGAAGATAAATCGGTGATTCCGCTCAACTTCCAAAACCGTACATTACAAGTATCAGCAAGTTTCAATTTCAGCGACTATTATCGTTGGGCAAAAAAAGACAAAGCGAAACAGAAAAAATAAACCCCAAGCCCCTAAAGGGGAGAAGATTACGTACCATTTTTTAGCTCCCCTTTAGGGCGGTTCGACGTTTCGACGGGGAGGTGATATACTATGAATTTTATCGAAGAATTACGTTGGAGAGGTATGTTGCAAGATGCCATGCCTGGCACCGAAGAGCAACTCAATAAAGAAATGACGGCTGGATATATCGGTTTCGACCCAACCGCAAAATCACTGCATATCGGTAATCTGGCAACTATCATGTTGCTAAAACACTTTCAATTGGCAGGACATAAACCTTATGCACTTGTAGGTGGAGCAACGGGAATGGTCGGCGACCCTTCGGGAAAATCTGCCGAGCGTCAGTTTTTGTCAGAAGAAGTGTTGAAAGCCAATCAAGACGGTATCAGAAACCAACTCGTAAAGTTCTTGGACTTTGATTGCGGAGCAAATTCGGCCGAAATGGTCAATAATTACGATTGGTTCAAAGAAATCGGTTTCTTGGAATTTTTGCGTGAAGTAGGTAAATACTTGACAGTAAACTACATGATGTCAAAAGATTCGGTAAAAAATCGTCTGACAACGGGTATTTCATTCACCGAGTTTTCTTACCAATTATTACAAGGGTACGATTTCTACTGGTTATACAAAAATAAAAACGTTCGCCTACAAATGGGCGGCTCTGACCAGTGGGGAAATATCACGACGGGTACAGAGCTTATTCGTAGAAAAGAAGCGGCAATAGTTGGCGATGTTGAAGATGAAAACGTAACACACAAAGCATTTGCTCTCACAACACCATTGATGACCAAAGCCGATGGACAGAAAATGGGCAAAACAGCAGGTGGCAAGACCATCTGGCTCGATGCTAATCTGACTTCACCTTACCAATTTTATCAATTTTGGTTAGGCCAAGACGATAGAGATGTGCCAAAATTATTGAGAGTATTCACGCTATTCTCGAAAGAAGAAATCGAAACAATCGAAGCTCAACACGCCGAAGCTCCACATTTGCGAATCGCCCAAAAAGCATTGGCAAAAGACGTAACCTCTCGCGTACACGGCGAAGAGCAATATGAGTTAGCCGTAAAAGCTTCTGAGGTTTTATTCGGAAAAGGAACACTCGAAACCCTCCAAAGTTTAGATGAAGCCACTTTTACGAGTGTTTTTGATGGTGTACCAACTACCGAAATCTCACAAGAAACTTGGGCTGGCTGTGCGAGCGTATTAGATTTGATTTCGGTTACGACCAGCAACGAAGTTTACGCATCAAAAGGCGAAGCTCGCCGTGCCATGCAAGGCAATGCCGTAAGCATCAACAAAGTAAAAATCACCGATGAAAAACTGCCAGTTTCCGAATTACAACTCTTACAAGGAAAATATTTATTAGTAGGAAAAGGCAAGAAAAACCATATTGTGAAAATTGGATAAGAAAATTATGAATTACGATTTACGAATGACGAATAGAAGAAAAAGACATAAGTAATTGATAATAAATAGATTAGTTGGTGTGTTTTGTGTAAGAAAAACATTCATAATTCGTAATTCGTAAATCGTAAATTATTTTTTTGGCATAATTTTGGTATTTCTAATTTGCAAAGAAAAAAAATACACTTATCTTTGCAGTCCCAAACAAAAAGGGAAACATACACGGGCATGGTGCAATGGTAGCATACGGGTCTCCAAAACCTTT